>ERZ507072.1420-NODE-1420-length-11695-cov-4.967182_pt1 | contig 11695 bp, 9 predicted proteins | sample MGYA00512864_ERZ507072 | MGnify/ENA metagenome assembly ERZ507072 | reverse complement strand
ATCGGGCATTATCTGAACATAAAACACTATCAATAATTTGGAGTCATTACCCTCTCCTTCTTCTCGCTGCTGGACGTGATTTTTAATCTGTCGCAGAAAATGGCCACCGCTTCACAGCTGCCGCTGAAGGGGATCTTCCAGGGCATCAAGCTGGTGAGCGCCATCCTGGTGGGGATATTGATTATCTCCCTGCTGATCGGCCAGTCTCCGGCGATTCTGATAAGCGGTCTCGGCGCCATGGCCGCCGTGCTGATGCTGGTGTTTAAAGACCCGATACTCGGACTGGTGGCGGGGATTCAGCTCTCCGCCAACGACATGCTCAAGCTCGGCGACTGGCTGGAGATGCCGAAATACGGTGCCAACGGCACGGTGACGGACATCGGCCTGACAACCGTGAAAGTACGCAACTTCGATAATACGATTACGACCATTCCGACGTGGGCCCTGGTCTCTGACGCCTTTATCAACTGGAGCGGCATGTCTGCCTCCGGCGGGCGACGCATTAAGCGCAGCCTGAATATTGATACCACCAGCATTCATTTTCTCGACGAGCAGGAGCAGCAAAAACTTATTCAGGCGAAGCTGCTGAAGCCCTATCTGGCCGCGCGACATGAGGAAATTAACCTGTGGAATCAGAAGAACGGTGAAGGGGAGTCGGTATTAAACCTGCGTAAGATGACCAATATTGGCACCTTCCGCGCCTACCTGAATGAATATCTGCGCAACCATCCGCGTATTCGCAAAGATATGACGCTGATGGTGCGCCAGCTAGCGCCTGATGCGAATGGTTTGCCGATTGAAATATATGCCTTCATCAATACGGTGGTCTGGGCAGAATATGAAGAGATTCAGGCCGACATCTTCGACCATATTTTCGCGGTGGTGGATGAATTTGGGCTGCGTATTCACCAGTCCCCGACCGGGAACGATATTCGATCCCTGGCGGGCGTTATCGCCAGATAATCTGTTTCGGACACCGGGCGCGAAGGCAAGTGCGGTCTGGTGCCCTCACCCCGGCCCTCTCCCGCAGGGAGAGGGCGAAAACCGCGCTACTTTTTGCGGGAAAGCTTAAACGCTACAAACAGGAAGATAACCCATACCGGCAGCAGCATCGCCGAAAGGCGCATTTCATCCATGGTGCACATCAGCACCAGAATCAGCCCCAGGAACGCGATACAGATGTAGTTCCCCGCCGGATAAAGCAGCGCTTTGAACTGCGTCTCGCGTCCCTTGCGGCGCATCGCGGCGCGAAAGCGCAGGTGCGCCAGGCAAATCATGATCCAGTTCAGCAGCAGCGTGGCGACAACCAGCGCCATCAGCAGGCCAAAGGCCTCTTTCGGCAGCAGATAGTTAATCAGCACCACCAGCGAGGTGATAGCGCCGGAAAGGAACAAGGAATTCACCGGCACGCCGCGACGGCTGACGCGGGTGAGGAACTTCGGCGCGTTGCCCTGCACGGAGAGGCCGAACAGCATGCGGCTGTTGGAGTAAACGCCGCTGTTATAGACCGACAGAGACGCCACCAGAATAACGAAGTTCAGCGCCGAGGCCACCAGGTTACTGTTCATGTCATGGAAAATCATCACGAACGGACTGCTGTCGGACTTCACTTCCACCCACGGATAGAGCGCCAGCAGCACCACCAGCGAGCCGATATAGAACAGCAGAATCCGGTACACGACCTGGTTGACCGCTTTGGGAATGCTTTTATGCGGGTCGCGCGCTTCCGCAGCGGTAATGCCAATCAGCTCGAGTCCACCGAAGGAGAACATGATCACTGCCAGGGAGAGAATCAGCCCTTTCCAGCCGGTCGCCAGGAAGCCGCCGTGCTGCCACAGGTTGTCGATAGTGGTCCGCTCGCCGCCGTGGCCGGAGAACAGCAGCCACAGGCCAAAGCCGATCATCCCGATAATCGCCAGCACCTTGATCAGCGCAAACCAGAACTCCGTTTCGCCATACAGGCGCACGTTGACGAGGTTAACGGCGTTAATAATGATGAAGAAGGCCGCCGCCCAGATCCACGTCGGCACGTCCGGCAGCCAGTACTGCATGTAAATGCCTGCGGCGGTCAGCTCCGCCATTCCCACCAGCACGAACATAACCCAGTAGTTCCAGCCGGACAGGAAGCCTGCAAACGGGCCCCAGTATTTATAAGCAAAGTGCGCGAAGGAGCCTGAAACCGGCTCTTCAACGACCATCTCGCCAAGCTGGCGCATGATCAGGAAGGCGATAATCCCGGCGATACCGTAACCCAGCAGAACCGCCGGGCCAGCCATCTGAATAGCGGGGCCGATGCCGAGAAACAGTCCGGTACCGATCGCGCCGCCAAGGGCAATTAACTGAATATGTCGATTTTGCAAACCACGTTGCAGCGTCGGATTCTGATCCGACGAGGCTTCAGCGCTACCATGGCCTGAAGCGGATGACGCGTCTTTCACGTCCTACCCCTGTCTCTTTTTTAGAAGGGGCACGTTTTAACACTTCATGCTGGAGGTAGCAAGGGATTGGGGCATCCCTGCCCCGGATAACGAGATGGAACGCTTAAAACGCGTAGCCAACCGAGACCTTAAAGGTGCGCGGTTCGCCCTGCGTAATATAGGTACCGGAGTCGTCCACGCTGGCCCAGTAGTTTTCATTGGTCACGTTGTCGATGCCCGCGCGAACCGTCATCTGGTTTTCATTGTGGTTTACCGCGAAGCGATAGCGCATCCCCAGATCCAGCGTGGTGTAGCTGTCCAGCTTTTTGGTGTTTGCCAGATCAGCGTACTGCGCGCCGGAATGGTTCACGCGGGCGGTCGCGGTCAGGCCGTCAACCGGCTTGATGTCGTACTCTGCGCCCACTACCGCGTAAAAGTTTGGAATACCGATCGCATCGTTGCCCTGATTCACACCATTTTTGGTTTTGGTCAGCTCGGCCTGCAGCCAGGTGGCGCTGGCGTTCAGGCGCATCCCCAGCGCGGGCTCGCCGAAGACGTTCAGCTCAACGCCACGGTTTCGCTGCTCGGCGTCCAGGCCGTAGTGGCCGCTGTCGTCGAGGATCGCCGACGGCATTTTGATCTCAAACAGCGCAAGCGATCCGCCCACGCGGCCGAAGTCGGCCTTCACGCCCACTTCGTTCTGCTTAGAGTGAACGATACCGGTGCTCTGGCCATAGTTGGTGGCGGTGTTAGGCGCGGTTTTGCCCGGCTGCAGCGCTTCGGTGTGGTTTGCATAGAGGGAGATCGCCTCCCACGGCTTGTAGACCACGCCGTAGGTGGGCATCCAGCGGCTGCCGTCGAAGCCGTCCGCCGCGTTTTCCGCACCGGTGACTTTGTTATACCCGCGAACGACCACCTTCTGATGGCGCGCGCCTGCGGTGAAGAGCAGCTTGTCGTCCAGCACGCCCAGCGTATCGCTCAGCAGCCAGCCCTGGGTACGGGTGCGCCCGCTGGTCAGCGGATCGCTGTACTTTCCGCCGGAACCGTTGAGGTTGGTGCTGTCCGGCATATCGACGCCGGTATTGTGATAGATGTTGGTGGTCGGATTATCCTTCGTCGCCGACATTTTCCACGCGATTTTTTCGTTCTTTGTCATCGCCGAATAGCCAACGTTGACCTTGTGCGAGACGAATCCCGTAGTGAAGTTCCCGCGAACGCCCGCCATGCCGCTGACGGAATCGCTGATGCGGTTGGTATCAAGACGGCTGACCGTTGCCTTGCCGCTTTTATCCACCAGCTTCGGCGCGCTGTAGATCCCTTCCTCATGCGCGTGCTGCGCGCCCAGACCGGTATAGGCCGTCCAGCCGTCGGTGATGTCGTACTCGCTGCGCCACATCCCAAATTCGTTTTCGATGTTGCTGTAGGCCCACTTCTGCGAGAAGTTGCGATCGTTTTTCGGCGGCTCGGGCACGAAGTCCACCGCGGAAATATTGACGCTGGTCGGGCTGCCGTGGAAGGTTTTCTTCTGATAGCCGAGATCCAGCGAGGTGCGGAAGCGGTCGCCAGCGTAATCCAGGCCGGTAGAGAGCAGCGTGGTGCGGCGGCGATCGTTCGCAATGCCGGTTTCCCCTTCGCGATGGACCAGGTTCACCCGCGCGCCGAACTGGTCGCTGTCGCCATAGCGACGGCCCGCATCCAGCGTGGTGCCAATCTGGGAATCCGAGGTGTAGTCCACGCCGACTTTCGCCTGCGGGAGTTCGCCCGCGTGTTTTGGCTCAAGGTTGATCATCCCGCCCACGCCGGAGCTTGCCGCGCCGTTCATCAGCGAGTTGGCCCCTTTGAAGATCTCGATGCGGTCAACCATCTGGGTATCCACCACCTGGCGCGGCAGCACGCCGGACAGGCCGCCAAATGTCATGTCGTCGCCGTCGAACTTCAGGCCACGGATGCGGTAGGTCTCCGCGCTGTTGCCGTACCCCTGAACGAACTGCACGCCCGCGTCGTTCGCGACGACATCGGCAATGGTTTTCGCCTGCTGATCTTCCACCAGCTTCGAGGTGTAGCTGATGATGTTGAACGGCACGTCCATGGCGTTTTGCTGGCCCAGCATCCCCATGCGCCCGCCGTTCGCCACCTGTCCGTCAAGAAAGGCAGGTACCAGCTGGTCGCCGCCGGGTTTGAAATCGCTGGCTGGTGCAGCCTGGACAACGAGGGTGTCCTCTTTTTGATCGTCCGCCGCGAAGGCGGAATGTGTCGCCGCGCCAACGGCGAGCGCCAGCAGCGTCTTGTGCATGATGGTGTTGTTCATCGTTAACTCATTTTAAAGTGCGCGCAAAAATGACCCGTTGTCGGGCCTTAGAATATGTTGAATGCAATGCAAATGAGAACTATACGCATTATCTATGCGTTGGCAAGCGTAACCGCGTTCATGAGGAGGTTTGGCGAGAAAAGAGGGGGAACGGCCACCCCGCTTCGGGGGTGGCTGCAATGACGTTATTTTTTCTTGTAGATATTGGCCGTACCGTGAATTTTATTGTTGGTGTTCCCTGACGTGAGCACCAGGACATCCGCGCCTTTCTTATCGGCTTTCTCAATCAGTTCTTTTTTTGCATCATCAACCGATACTTCATTCGAGGTGTTTACCGTACCGATTTTTTTATATTGAGATGCAACTTTCTTGAACTCGCTTTTAGTGAGCAGCTGTGCAGCAAAAGCATTGGTTGTAAACAGTAACGCCGTTCCCAACAAAATAGCAGTCGTCTTTTTCATAACCTTTTTCCTTGAGATTAATCAGCAACTACGAAAAACCTCACGCAGTGTGGTGAGGTTTTATGAGCATGGTAGAGAATCTCAGGAATTGCCATACGTTCAGGAAAATTCTTTTATAACAACCCGTTGCATGAAATTACTAACGAGTATTAAGAATATTCGAATACCCGCGCGGTGCCAGCAATATCAACGCGTACCGCCGTGCCCGGGTTCCATCCTGGCTGGCTTACGGTCTTCAGAATCACCGGCTGCTGCTGTCCGGCTAATCCCAGGGTGAGCGTCGACAGCTGGCCGGTGAAGTCCACATCAAGAATCGAGATCGGGCTTTCATGCGCTGCACATGCCGTCACGCGTAATTGTTCAGGCCGCATCATTACCCTGCCCTCTCCTGTCGCATGCGCGTTGTCCGTCGGCACTTCGCCCAGCGCGCACACCGCATACCCGGCAGCGAGCCGAGCAGGCAGGATCACGGCATCGCCAAGAAATAGCGCCGTCTCTTCGTCAACGGGACGGGTGTAGACGTCATAAGGCGTGCCGACCTGGGTGAAGCGTCCGGAGCGCATGACGGCAACCTGCGTGGCAAAGGACAACGCTTCGTTCTGATCGTGGGTGACCAGAATCGAGGCCACGCCCGCTTCGGCCATCAGATCGGCCGTTGCCTTACGCGTCATGGCGCGCAGGCCGGTATCCAGGGCCGAGAACGGTTCATCCAGAAGCATCAGTGAAGGTCGCTGGGCCAGCGCACGGGCAAGCGCCACGCGTTGCTGCTGTCCGCCGGAAATCTCGTGGGGCCAGTGCGTCGCGAGCTGCCTGTCCAGAGAAACCATCTCCATCAGCGCCTCAACGCGCTGGCGCTTTTCGTGGCGGGTGCCGTCCAGCCCCCAGGCAATGTTGTCCGCCACGTTGAGGTGCGGGAACAGCGCGCCCTCCTGAGGCACAAAACCGATCCGGCGCAGGTGGGCGGGAACAAAACTGTTTTCATCGAACAGCGTTCTCCCCTGCATGACAATGCGCCCGGTGTCAGGCGTTTCGAACCCGGCAAGAATACGCAGCAGCGTGGTTTTCCCCGACCCGGACGGCCCGACAATCGCCGTCCTGCTCCCCGGCGCCACGCTCAGGTTTAAGCTGTCGAGCACCTGCACATCAGAAAACGATTTAGAAATGGCGGTTAATTCAAGCATGTCATAGCCCTGCAATTTTTTTCGACTGCATATAGAGAATGGCGGTCAGCGGGAGTGAAATCAGGATCATCAGCATCGCGTAAGGCGCGGCGGCAACATAGTCAATTTCACTGGTCAGCGCCCAGAATCCGGTGGACAGCGTGCGCGTGCCCAGCGGAGAGAGCAACAGCGTGGCGGTTAACTCGTTGCTGACGCCGAGGAAAACCAGCGCGGCCCCTGCCGCCGCACCCGGCGCGGCCAGCCGCATCGTGACGCTCCAGAGCGCCTTCGCGGGCGTGCTGCCCAGGCTGCGCGCCACGTTTTCCAGCTCAACCGGCGCCTGCGCAATCCCCGCCCGCAGGTTGATGAGCGCGCGGGGCATAAACATCAGCAGGTAGGCCAGGAACAGGGTAATTTCCGTCTGGTAAATGGGACGGGCGTAATGAATGGTGACGGTGACCAGCGCCAGCGCCGTGACGATGCCCGGCAGCGAACTGGTGATATAGATGCACCCTTCCAGCATCCGGAAGATGCGGTGCGGATAGCGAATTCCCAGCCACGCGATGGGGATCACGCACGCGGTCGTCAGAAGCGCACCGCCCACGCCGAGCATCAGCGTCTGGCGCAGCGAATGCCAGAGATCGGCGCTCATCCAGTTTTGCACGCCGCCGAGCCAAATCCAGCGACACAGGACAATTAGCGGCACGCCCAGCGCCAGCACGATCAGCACGATGAAAAACAGCTGGCCCAGCGCGGCAGCCGCAGGCTTCAGCGGCCAGCGTTTCTGCTCGCGCGCGGCCCCGGCGCCAATGCGCGCGTAGCGTGCTTTTCCGCGCGTCACGCCTTCCAGTATTAATATGGCCAGACAGCACAAGGCCAGCACGCCCGCCAGCATGTTCGCCGCCGGGCCGCTGAAGGTAGACTGGAACTGGTCATAAATTGCCGTGGTGAAGGTATCAAAGCGGATCATCACGTACAGGCCATATTCCGCCAGCAGGTGCAGCGCCACCAGCAGCGCGCCGCCGCAGATAGCCAGCTTGAGCTGGGGCAGCACCACGCGGAAAAAGACCCACCACGGCGGTGTACCCAGCGAAGCGGCGACATCTTCAAGCGTCGGGTCAAGGCGACGCAGCACCGCCGCAACCGGCATATAGATAAACGGATAGTAGGCAAGAACCGAGAGGAACACGCCCGCGGAGAGCCCGTGCATGGACGGGACAACGCTCACCCAGGCATAGCTTTGCACAAACGCGGGGATCGCCAGCGGGGCGACCGCCAGTGCGGACCAGATCCCTCGCCCGGCAAGCTGCGTGCGCTCCGTGAGCCAGGCGATTGCCACTCCCGTCACGATACACAGCGGAACCGCTAAAGCCGTCAGCCACAGCGTGTTGCTGAGCAGCTCAGCAACACGCGGGCGAAACACCAGCGCCTTAATGGTTTCCCAGCCGGTCTCAATGCCAATGGCAATGATAAAACCCAAAGGCAGAAGCGCCATTAATGAAAACAACACAGCTAACGCAACCATCGGCAGTGCAGGACGCCTGCGGGCAGGCTCCTGCACTCTGTTTTTTCCGATGTCGAGACTCAGACCAGACATAAGACGTTCACTTTACTCTCAGGATCACAGCAGGCCGGCTTGCGTCATCAGCTCGATAACTTTTTTACTGTTAAGCGTTGAAGGTTCAACTTTCGGTGCATCAAGATCTTTCAGCGGGACCAGTTTCGGGTTTGAGGCTGCGTTCACGCCCACTGCATATTCAAAGGCGTTGTTGGTACGCAGGCTTTCCTGGCCTTCTTTACCGGTAATGTATTTGATGAAGGCCTGCGCCTGCGCTTTGTGCTTGCTGGATGCCAGCACGCCGCCGCCAGAGAGGCTCACAAACGCGCCCGGATCCTGATGTTTGAAGTAGTAGAGCTGGGTGTTTTTGCTGTTTTCACCGGTTTTGGACTGATCGACAAAACGGTAGTAGTGATAAATCACGCCGCCATCAATCTGACCGGCATTGACCGCTTTCATCACGGTGCTGTTGCCTTTATAGGCAACGAAATTGGCTTTCATCGCCTTGAGCCATTCCAGCGTGGCCTTCTCGCCTTTCAGCGCCAGCATCGCGCTCACGATGGCCTGGAAATCCGCACCTGACGGTGATGCCGCCCAGCGGCCTTTCCACTCGGGCTTAGCCAGATCCATCAGCGATTTAGGCAGCTGCTGTTCGTTCAGTTTTTCCGGGTTATACACAAATACCGTGCTGCGGGCCGCGATGCCGATCCAGCGACCGTGCGCCGGACGATATTCTGCCGGTACCTGCTTCAGGGTGTCTGCATCCAGCGGCGCAAACAGGTTGGCGTTATCCACCAGCACCATTGACGGCGAGTTCTCCGTCAGGAACACGTCTGCCGGTGACGCGCTGCCTTCCTGAACCAGCTGGTTACCCAGCTCGCTGTCATCACCATTACGCAGAGTGACCTTAATGCCGGTTTCTTTAGTAAAACCGTCAACCCATGACTTCACCAGGTTTTCGTGCTGCGCGTTATAAACAACGATGCCTTCGTTGTTATCGGCCGCAACCGATTGTGTAGAAAGGAAAAGTGATGAAGACAACAAGGCAAGCGAGAAGCAGGACAGCAGGCGAGAATTCATGAACATATCCTTAATAGACCAACGGGATTAACGACTCATAGCTTTGTGGGACAGGATTAAAGCATACAACAACGCTAATGATAATTAGTATCAATCCAGTTTAGGAGTAAAAGTGTAAAATTTCTTTATTGCGGAGTTTGTAAAAATAAAAAACCAGATTTTAATCTGAGATAATATTTAGATTAAGAAAACCTTAAGTCTGCCAGCAATGAAATTCATTAGCCTTCTATTCATTCTCCCGCGAAGTGAAATTTGTTATTTACGCGCCCGGCATATATAAAAAAGCCCCGATATTTCGGGGCTTTTTATGTTTATTCAGAGGTAGCCAAATTATTAGGCGACTATTTAAAAACGCATCACATCGCAGCGTGGGGGGCATACATCGGATAGGTGAAGAGCAATAAATGCACGCAGTTCAGGCCAAAATGGAATAACGTTGCAACCCAGAGCTTACCGCTCCACATCCACGCCAGGCCGTAAATAATGCCGGAGAGGCTGGCAAAAATGATCAGTAGTAAACCGCCGCTATAATGCATCAGCCCAAAGATGACTGAGGCAATCAATAGCGCGACAACAGGATGAATAACCCGGGACAAGCGTTGCTGTAGGTAGCCTCTGAACAAGGCTTCCTCGGCCAAAGAGACGAAGAAAATATTCGCAAGGGCAAATTGAGCGAACCATTCTGGCGCATGCGGCTCAATTCTAAGTCCGCCCAACGCAACAGCCAGAAGTAACAGCGCGGGTATCGCAAGAACCAATATTCCCCAACCGACCTTGCCAGCTTGATAGAGGGGCTTTGCTACGAATAACGTTGGCATGCACGTAATTAAAAAGAAAGGCACCACTGCCTTGTCCATATTAAAGTACATACTGAACGGTATGCTTTGCGGACCAACGACGACAGCATCCAGCACTTTGGGGTTATGGAAGCCCGGGATCACATGCAAAACCAGGGCAACGGCGATGACCACACACAGGCCTTCGACCAGATATGTATATTTATTATTTTTATTACGTAGCCATTCAACAGCAGACCAGCCAACAACGATTGATGCAATAACCAGCAGCGCCGGGGCGTCAAGAATGCCCTGTTTCCAGCCGAGAAATGCCGTTAATCCCAGCATTAGATAAGCGAGGCTTTTATTAAGGGAAAGTGCGGCAAGCGAAGTTGCGAGTAGATACCACATAAATGTCCTTCTTGACCGGTAAATGTTAGGGGCGATGTCCCAAATATGTCCCACAACGGAAATTAGAGGATGTGAAGGAGGCGTACTCTATGAAATGAAATGGTACGCCCTGTAGGATTCGAACCTACGACCTACGGCTTAGAAGAACGTAGAGTACTATTTAACACACTGTAATGTCATTAGTTTTTCCGCGCTCGCGCCGGATTTGTGTCATTACGTGTCGTTGCATGTTTCTGCGTTTCGTTATGGTTCATCCATGCATGACACATCTGTGACACAGAGAATGCACAGCCATGCCGCAAGGCATAGCTATGCAGTTTCCCATCACATCACCGGGCAGTCGTCGAACTCGCCAGAGCGAGCATCGTTGATGCTGTAGGTGATCACCCCAAACACCGGCCGCGAAGTATCCGAGGCGTCATCCTTAGACGGTAACGGCTCCCTCCTTCCATTTTCAGGGTTCTCAAGACATGGATGCGGTAGCGTCCTGTAGCGCATGATCCTGAACTCACCATCAACAGCACAGACAAGCAGGGAGCCGTCTTTCGGCGTGAGAGATGAATCGACGATGAGCATGGCGCCCTTCATGATTCCGGCGCGCAGGTAAGTCGTGCCGGCTATCATCATGTACGTGGCTGAGGGATGAGCGATAAGGCGCTTATCAAGCGAAATTCGCTCTTCAACATAGTCAGCTGCTGGCGATGGGAACCCCATAATGCACCTCCGATAATTACTGTATATGCATACAGTATTATCGATCGGTGATACTGATCAAGTCGCTTTTGCAAACAGAATGATCAGATTCCTCTTAACTGTTAAAATCACTCGCCTTTTAACAGACAAGAAAGTTGATGATGATTGCCAACATTCAGTATTTGCGGTTCCTGGCCGCCTTCCTCGTGATTTATGCTCACGCAAATCTTGCCGTTTATGGCATTACCCCACAGATAACAAACCTTGGTGGTGTTGGTGTTGACATATTTTTCATCATCAGTGGTTTTATCATGCCGTACATCATTTACGGCGGGCTCTATAAGGATGGCATGACGCCAAAATTAACACCGCTTGGCTTCATAAAGCGCCGCATAACTCGCATATGGCCTTTGTACCTTGTGGCAACACTGGTGGTTGTGTTCATATCATGGCTGGTTGATTCTGGTGCTATATCCCAACCTACTGCAGATTTTGCATATATCTTCAACGGCTCGCGGCTAGACCTCATGTGGATCATCAAAACGATGACATTCATGAACTTCGACAAGCCACCAATTCTTGGCATCGGCTGGACTTTGCAGTTTGAATTCTTATTTTATTTTTTACTCGCCGGACTGCTTGCGATTGGCATTAAAAAAGCCAACTCTCTCGAGTTTTATTCAGTCTGCGCTCTTGTAGTTTTCGGTGCTGGTAATGCTCTGGCTCACGGCGAAAGTAAGGTTCTGGTAACGCTATCCAGCCAGATGTTTATCGAATTTATCCTTGGAATGTATCTGTACCGGATGTATTCCGCAGGATGCATCCTGCCAA
>ERZ507072.1409-NODE-1409-length-11750-cov-5.541770_pt1 | contig 11750 bp, 12 predicted proteins | sample MGYA00512864_ERZ507072 | MGnify/ENA metagenome assembly ERZ507072 | reverse complement strand
TGTCAGCTTTGCTGACCAGAATCACGCGCCAAGTCTCACGGATGTTCGACTTGAACTAGATATAGAGGAGAGACAGAATGAATAAAGCAGCATTATTTTTTGATGTAGATGGTACATTGATTGACGAACAGACGAAGATAGTGCCGGAAAGTACACTTCGTGCATTGAAGCAGGCGAGAGAAAACGGACATCTTGTGTTTATCAATACAGGTCGTACATCTTGTAATACATTGGATTCCATGAAGCATATTCCAGTAGATGGTTATGTGTGTGGGTGTGGAACGGAAATCATTTATCAGGGAAATGTGCTGATGCACAGTACACTGACCAAGGAGCAATGCAGACGTTACATACAGGTGATTCAGGAGTGTCGTATGGAAGGAGTTCTGGAAGCCAGTGACGATCTATATTTTCCCCAAAATAGTTCCCGTTTTCCGGAAATCGAAGATATCAGACAGCGCATGGGAAAAGCCTGGGGATTAGGCTGTAAGAAATATATTGAGGATGGCGGATTCATTTATGATAAAATGTTCTTACTCTCTGATCAGACAAGTGATGTAGTAAAATTCATAGAGGAAGTCCGTGACGATCTGGCAGTCATCGATCGGAGACATGGAAGTTATGAGTGTATTCAAAAGCAATATACAAAAGCAACCGGGATTGAGTATATGAGGAAATATCTTGGCTATGACATGGATCAGATATATGTATTTGGAGATAGCAGCAATGATCTGGCGATGTTCGAATACGCCACACATACAGTAGCGATGAAAGAGCATGATTCTGTATTGGATCCATATACAGAATATGTGACGGACAGTGTGATGAATGACGGAATTGAAAAAGCAATGAAACATTATCAATTAATATAGAAGGGACTGTATCATATGGGAGAACAACTGACAGAAAGTGATGTAAAGAAAATAAAGGAAGAAATTGAGTACCGAAAGATTGTTGTCCGTAAAAAAGAGCTGGAAGCAGTAAAAGAGGCAAGAGCACAGGGAGACTTGAGCGAGAACTTTGAGTATAAAGCAGCGAAGCAGGATAAGAACCGCAACGAAAGCCGTATCCGTTATCTAGAGAGAATGTTAAAAACTGCCAACATTGTGTCTGATGATTCAAAAGAAGACGAGATAGGAATTAATAATACCGTGGATCTTTATTTTGAAGATGATGAAGAAGTCGAGACATACCGGATTGTCACAAGTGTCCGTGGTAATTCCCTGGCCGGACTGATTAGCATTGAGTCACCGCTTGGAAAAGCAGTACTGGGGCATAAAGTCGGTGATCGCGTGAAAATAGCTGCAGGAGATGACGGATATTATGTGGTAGTAAAGAGGATTGATAAGACTACCGATGACAGTCATGATACGTTAAGAAAATATTAGTAAAAGTGAAAAAATATTTTTGAGAATATTGCAAAGGGAATATGCATATACTATAAGAACAAAGTGTATTATAATTAATAAACTTGTAAAATTTTGTCTATTATGTATAATATATATGAAACGAATAACGAACAACAGGGGGCTTGCGTATCAAGCAGGCTGAGATTGGGATGAATACCTTGACCTGCAACCTGATTTGGATAATGCCAACGTAGGGAAAAAGATGCGTAAATGTTAGCAGGTATATCTTTTATTAGGTATATCTGCTATTTATGTTAGCAATGTAAAAATCAGCGAATGTTTACAACACAAAAAGGAGAGAGAATTATGCTAGGTACATGTTTACAGAACGTTAGAGAAAAAGGACCGCTTGTCCATAATATTACGAATTATGTTACGGTCAATGATGTAGCAAATGTGATTCTTGCGTGTGGTGCAAGCCCGATCATGTCAGACGAGCCGCAGGACGTGCAGGATATCACTGCAATTTGCGGAGGTCTGAACATCAATATTGGAACGCTGAATGTAAGAACGATTGAAGGAATGTTGGCGGCAGGTCATAAGGCAAATGAATTAAATCACATGGTTCTGCTTGATCCAGTTGGTGCAGGAGCAAGTTCTCTTAGAACGAATACAGCTGTCAACTTGATGCAGGAAATAAAGTTTGATGTAATCCGTGGAAATATTTCCGAAATCAAGACATTAGCTGCAGGAAGCGGTACTACAAAGGGTGTTGACGCTGATGTAGCTGACGCAGTGACAGAAGAAAATCTGGACGAAGCAGTTGCATTTGCAAAAGCATTTTCTGAAAAATCCGGAAGTATAGTTGCAATTACAGGAGCAATTGATCTTATCAGCGACGGCAGAAAATGTTACGTGATTCGTAATGGACGTCCGGAAATGGGAAGAATTACAGGAACAGGCTGCCAGTTATCCGGACTGATGACAGCATATCTTGTTGCAAATCCTGAGCAGAAGCTTGAGGCGGCAGCAGCGGCAGTTTGTACGATGGGACTTGCCGGTGAGATTGGATGGAGCTACATGCAGAAAGGTGACGGTAATTCTACCTATAGAAATAGAATTATTGATGCTATTTATAACATGACAAAAGAGCAGTTAGACGAAGGAGCAAAATATGAAGTGCGATAAAAAAGATTTGCTGCTTTATGCAGTGACAGACAGAAGTTGGCTGAATGGAGAGACACTTTACAGTCAGGTTGAGAAGGCACTGGAAGGTGGAGCTACATTTGTACAGCTTCGTGAGAAACATCTCGATCATGATGCTTTTCTTCAGGAGGCAAAGGAAATCAAAGATTTGTGTGCAAAGTACCAGGTACCGTTTGTGCTGGATGATGATGTGGAGCTTGCACTGGAAGTTGGCGCGGACGGAGTTCATGTAGGACAAAGTGATATGGAAGCAGGAGATGTCCGGGCAAAGCTTGGTGAAGATAAGATTGTCGGAGTTTCAGCACAGACAGTGGAGCAGGCACTTCTAGCTCAGGAGCGCGGAGCAGACTATCTTGGAGTCGGAGCCGTATTTCCGACCAGTTCCAAAGATGACGCAGTAGAAGTTGACCATGAGATGGTAAAAGCAATTTGTGAAGCTGTAGATATTCCAGTTATCGCAATTGGCGGCATCACAAAAGATAATGTGCAGGAGTTGTCAGGCTGTGGACTTTGTGGAATCGCAGTTATCAGCGCTATTTTCGCAAAACCGGATATTAAGAAAGCGACAGAAGAGCTGAAAGCAGCCACTGAGAAGATGGTGAAAGCATGTTAGAAAATAAATCTGACGTGGAGAAAAATGCATCAGAGCAGAAATGTTGTGGAAAAGTTCCTGTACAGAATATGGGTGGTGTTATCTTAGACATAGACGGGACAGTTCTGGATTCTATGTCCATCTGGCAGGACGCAGGAGTGAGATACCTTGCGAGTCAGCAGATTGAAGCGGAGCCTGGACTTGCCGAGAAGATTTATTATATGTCTATCCCGGAGGCTGCATTATATATGCGGACACGCTATGGGCTTGAACAATCTGTAGAAGAAATCAGTCAGGGAATCAAAGATGTAGTGAGAGATTTCTATTATTACGAGGCACCGTTAAAAGCCGGAGTAAAAGAATTTCTACAAAAAATGTCAGATAGAAAGATTTCGGTCGTGGCAGCGACAGCTAGTGATGAAGATCACCTGGAACATGCATTTATTCGTCTTGGAATACGTCAGTATTTTGAACATATTTTTACATGCGCGCAGGCAGGAGCCGGAAAGCAGAGCCCAGCAGTCTATCATATGGCAGCAGGATATCTGGACAGGAATCCGGAAGAACTGTATGTTTTTGAAGATGCATTGTATGCGATACAGACAGCAAAACTGGCAGGATATCATACGGTTGGCGTGTATGACGAAGAAAGTAAAGAAGATCAGGAAATGATCCGCGAAGAAGCAGACATTTATATGGAAAGCTTTTTGAAGGCGGATGTGTTTTTTGAATAGATAAGAAAAGGAAAGGCAAAACAATGAGAACAGCAGTAACAATTGCCGGAAGTGATTCCAGCGGTGGAGCAGGGATTCAGGCAGACATTAAGACAATGATTGCAAATGGCGTTTATGCGATGAGTGCAATCACAGCGTTAACCGCACAGAATACAACAGGTGTGACAGGGATTATGGAAGTGACACCAGAATTTCTAGGTGAGGAATTAGACAACATTTTTACAGATATTTATCCGGACGCAGTGAAGATCGGAATGGTATCTTCCAGTGCGCTGATTGAGAAAATTGCAGATAAACTGAAAGAGTATCAAGCAAAAAATATCGTCGTTGACCCAGTTATGGTAGCAACAAGTGGAGCGAAGCTGATCAGTGAAGAGGCAATCGGAACTTTAAAGAAACGTCTTCTTCCAATTGCCAGTGTTCTGACACCGAATATTCCAGAAGCAGAAGTTCTGGCGGAAATGGAGATTCACTCAGCAGATGATATGATCGAGGCTGCAAAGAAAATCAGTGATACATACCACTGCGCAGTTCTCTGCAAGGGCGGACATAAGTTGAATGATGCAAATGACCTGCTTTATCGTGACGGTGATTATCGTTGGTTCAACGGAAAACGTATTGATAATCCGAATACACACGGAACCGGCTGCACACTTTCCAGTGCCATTGCATCGAACCTTGCAAAAGGATTTGATATGGACACATCCGTAGAGCGTGCAAAAGATTACATTTCCGGAGCGCTGGCTGCAATGCTGGATCTCGGAAAAGGAAGCGGACCTATGGATCACGGATTTGCAATTACGGGAGAATATAAGAAAGAAGCATAAAGAGGAAAAGACATCATGGAAGAAAAAAGAACAGGTTTATTTGAAAATGGACTGATCTGGTTTGGAGCAGGCGTTTCTATCGCGGAGATTCTGACCGGAACTTATCTGGCACCACTTGGAATGGGGAAAGGACTTCTCGCAATTATCGTAGGACATATCATCGGCTGCCTTATGTTATTCCTGGCAGGTGTGATCGGTGGTAAAGTCAGAAAAAGTGCAATGGAAACTGTAAAAATGAGTTTTGGACAGAAGGGAAGTATTCTGTTTGCAGTGTTAAATGTGCTGCAGCTTGTGGGCTGGACGGCAATTATGATTTATGATGGTGCACTGGCAGCAGATGGTGTCATGAATACCGGACGCTGGATTTGGTGCCTGGTCATCGGAGCGCTGATCATTCTGTGGATTGTTATTGGAATTACAAATCTTGGAAAAATCAACACCGTTGCTATGGCAGCATTATTTATCCTGACACTGATTCTTTGTAAAGTTATCTTCACAGGAAGCGGAGCTGGCGTACCATCGGATGACAGCATGACATTTGGCGCAGCAGTTGAACTTGCCGTTGCCATGCCATTATCCTGGCTTCCGTTGATCAGTGATTATACAAGAGAAGCAAAAGAGCCGGTAAAAGCAACAGCAGTCAGTGCAATTACTTACGGTATCGTAAGCTGTTGGATGCATGTGATTGGAATGGGAGCAGCAATTATTACCGGAGAGTACGATATTGCACAGATTATGCTAAAAGCAGGTCTTGGAATCGCCGGACTTCTGATCACCGTATTTTCAACAGTTACAACAACATTTCTGGATGCATATTCCGCAGGAATTTCCAGTGAAACCGTTGTGAACAAATGGAATGGAAAACATGTGGCAATCGTGGTAACTGTGCTTGGAACGATTGCAGCAATTGTATACCCGATGGATAATATTACAGATTTCCTGTATCTCATCGGTTCCGTATTTGCACCGATGATTGCAATCCAGATTGCAGACTTCTTCCTGCTGAAACTGGATAAGAGTAATCAGGCAGTGCATGTACCGAATATGATTATCTGGGTGATAGGATTTATCGCGTATCGAATTCTGATGAATATCGATATGCCGGTAGGAAATACACTGCCTGATATGTTGATCACGATTATTCTGTGCCTTATAATAGGGAAACTATTTCCGGTAAGCAAAAAGCGGTAAGCCGTTTTCTTCCGGCAAGACTACTTTTCCTTGGATCAGTGGTCTTGCATATTGTATAAATGCTTCTGTGACATCACAGCCGTCTTCGGTGATCCAATCAGATGGTACGGCTTTTTCCATGTTACAGATTTCATTTACATCGGCAGTTTCGTAGGAGAGCTCGTAAGGAAGATCACCGTTTCGGATAAATGTGATCATCTTGCCTGTCTCTCCTTTTAATGCAGCCTGAACACCAACGATTCCGGCATTTTCAGATTCATTTAAATCTGCAGCTGACAGGTATTCGCTGGAGCAACGCTGGCATACATTCAACTCAATGGAGCGGACTTTTACGCCGATTCGCTCTTTGACAAGATTTTCCAGATATTTTCCGGATCCGGTCAGCATTTTATGACCAAAGGTATCGGTTCCAATATCACCGGCAAGTTCGCAGACAAAGGTTCCATTTTTGTCATGAATTCCTTCAGAGATGCATACAACTAAGTTTGGGGTTGTTTCCAGCATTTCCTGTACTTTTTTAAGAAATGATTCTTGGTCAAATGCAGTTTCCGGCAGATAAATAAGGCGTGGGTTATCACCATCATATTTGCGGGCAAGGGCACTGGAGGCAGTGAGCCAGCCGGCGTGACGCCCCATAATTTCTACAATAGTGACAGATTTTTTGTTGTCATAAACACTTGCATCAATAGCAACTTCGCGGACCATGGAAGCAACATATTTTGCAGCACTTCCAAATCCCGGAGTGTGATCTGTGTGGACCAGGTCATTATCTATGGTTTTCGGAACACCGATAAAGCGGATATCGCTGTTGATCTTTTTGGCATATCGGGATAATTTACTTACAGTATCCATGGAATCATTTCCCCCAATATAGAAGAAATAACCGATACCATGCGATGTAAACTTGTTGAATAACAATGGATAAACAGGATCATTTAAATCTTCGGGAAGCTTGTAACGACATGACCCGAGGTAAGAGCCGGGTGTTGTACGGAGTAAGGAGAGTTCGTTCGTTTCAATGAGCGAACGCATATCCATCATATGTCCGTTTAAAAATCCTTCAATTCCATTAATCATACCGTATATTTCATCGATTTCCTCAGTGTGTCTCATGGCTTCAGTGACTACGCCATACAGACTTCCGTTAATGACCGCAGTCGGGCCGCCGGATTGTCCGACAATCAGATTCTTTTTCATATGTGTACCTTCCTTTTGTTGAAAAATTATCAATTTTATCTCTACTATATCGAATCATAGCATTTTTTACAAGGAGATTGCAAAAAAGACACAAAAATTTTGGTTGGAAAAAGTGCATAGATGCTATATACTAAAAAAGATTCCTAAGGCTCTGCTTTGGGTAAGTAGTGACATAATAAGAAAGAAACTATAAATTCAAAAAGATGTGATATAAGGAGAAAGATGCATGAAATATATATCTTTTGCAATACCAAGTTACAATTCACAGGAATATATGTCTCACGCCATTGAGAGCATTCTTGTGGGCGGGGAAGATGTAGAGATTATAATTGTAAATGACGGATCTTCCGATGATACTTCTAAGATTGCACATGAGTATGAGGAAAAATATCCGACGATCATCAAGGCGGTGGATAAGGAGAATGGAGGTCACGGCGATGCTGTGAATTCAGGACTTACACATGCCACCGGAAAGTATTTTAAAGTTGTGGACAGTGATGACTGGGTAGATGCCGAGGCTCTTCGGAAGATTCTGGAATTTCTTAAGAAGCTGGAATCTGAAGATGAAGAGGTGGACATGCTCATTTCCAATTATGTTTATGAGAAAGTAGGAGCAACCCATAAGAAATGTATTCACTACCGTAATGTGCTTCCGCAGAATAAGATTTTCAAATGGGAAGAAATCGGACGGTTCCATCTGGATCAGTACATTCTGATGCATTCTGTTATTTATCGGACAGCGATGCTTAAGCTCAGCCAGTTAGAGCTTCCAAAACATACATTTTATGTAGATAATATTTATGTGTATTATCCGTTGCCATTTGTGCGAAAAGTGTATTACCTGGATGTAGATTTTTATCGTTATTATATTGGAAGAGAAGATCAGTCCGTCAATGAGAAAGTCATGATATCCAGACTGGATCAGCAGATTTTTGTTACAAAGACAATGATTGATATGTACCAATTAAAAAATGTAAAATGTAAGAAACTGAGAAATTATATGCTTAATTATCTCGCAATCATGATGACTGTTTCTTCCATTTTGTGTATCCGGTCTAAGAAAGCAGAGAACCTGGAGAAGAAAAAAGAACTGTGGATATATCTGAAACAGAAGGATTTCAAGACATTTATGAAGATCCGCTACGGAATACTTGGACAGACCATGAATATTCCGGGAAGACCCGGACGAAAGATATCCTCTCTTGCGTACAGTGTGGCAAGAAGAATTATAGGATTTAATTAGGAAAAAGTATGAGAATGACACAAAAACAAAACATATTAACGAAAACAGGTATTGTAGCACTTCTTGCGTGTGTATGCTGTATTTTGTGGGGGAGTGCGATTCCGGTAATCAAGACAGGCTATCGTTTCCTGCATGTAGATTCTTCTGATATTGCAAGTCAGATTGTCTTTGCAGGAGTGCGATTCACGCTGGCAGGAATTTTGGTATTGATTTTTGCATCTATTAGAGAAAAGAAAGTGATGATTCCTGACAAAGAGATTTTAAAATATGCAGTTCCGGTATGCCTAGCTCAGACGGTAGGACAGTATTTCTTCTTTTACATAGGTGTTGCCAATACATCAGGAGTAAAAGGAGGAATCATTACCGGACTTGGAAACTTTATTGCAATTTTGTTGTCTTGCCTTGTTTTTCGAAATGAACGGATGACAAGAAGAAAAATTGCAGGATGTGTTCTGGGATTTGCCGGAGTTGTGGTAATTAATTTGCTGGGGAACTCTCTGGATATGGGATTTAAGCTGATCGGAGAGGGGTTTGTTCTGATCGCGCAGCTATCCTATGGAATTTCTACAGTGTTGATCAACCTTTTTTCCAGAAAAGTATCTCCGGTTGTATTGAGCGGAACGCAGTTTACGATGGGTGGAATCGTTCTGATGCTGATTGGAGCAGGAATGGGTGGACATCTGGAAAATGTTACTACAGGGGGTGTGGTAATTATATTTTATCTGGCAATGGTTTCGGCAGTGGCATATACGCTCTGGTCCGTACTGCTTGCCTGGAACGATGTTTCCAAAGTTGCTATCTTTGGATTTGTGAACCCGCTTTGTGGCGTGATTTTATCAGCACTGATACTTGGAGAGGTGAAACAGGCATTTAATGTTGGGAGTCTGGTAGCATTGATTTTGGTGTGTGCCGGAATTTATATAGTGAACTGCAAAGAGAATAAGAGGGAATAATTGTACAGCCATGGAGCATACTACTTATAGAAGTAAGAAAGGAGTATGTACCATGGCTGTTGATTTTAGTAAAAGTAAGACAAGAGAAAATTTGATGCGGGCATTTGCAGGAGAGAGTCAGGCAAGGAATCGTTATACAATTGCGGCAAAGCAGGCGAGTCGTGATAATCTGTATTCCATTAGCCAGATTTTTTTATTCACTGCAGATCAGGAGCGGGCACACGCGGAAGTGTTTTATGAATTATTGAGAGGTCAGACAGAGCAGACGATTGAAATTTGTGGCGGGTATCCAGTAAATCTTGCAGAAAATGTGACAGATCTTCTGAAAAGTGCGGTGCATAATGAAATGCAGGAGTTTGAAGATGTCTATCCTCAATTTTCTAAAATTGCAAAAGAAGAAGGTTTTGACCAGGCAGCAGGAGCATTTGACATGATCGCAAAGGTAGAAGCTGTGCATGGACGTCGCTTTGCGTTGCTTGCAGAACTGCTTGGAAAAAATCAGTATTTTGAAAATGCAGATGGAGGAGAATGGATGTGTATGAATTGCGGACATATCCAAAAAGGAAAAATGGCACCGCCTGTATGTCCAAGTTGTCATTATGATCGAGGTTATTTTATTCCGGTAGAATTGGCACCATATTTGATGCCTGAGCTCATTTAAGGGAGTAGAAATGCAGAGTCAGAAATTAGAAAATCTCTTGAATCAGGCATTGAATGCCACGGAAAGTGAACGTGAACGATCTCAGGAATTGAATGTAGGATATAATCCTGTGGACCAGATGTGGGAGTTGATTATCAAATATTCCGGTAATTTGGAGACAGTCCGACAGATTTCTGAGAGAGTCACAGAGCTGTTAAATGAATATGCTATTATTCATATACGTCAGTCACAGATACCGGATCTGGTGCAGATTGTAGAAGTAGAATATGTGGAAAAACCAAAACGATTATTTTTCCAGGTACGAAATGGAAAACGGGTGTCTTGTATCAATGAGGTACAGGACGCCCGTTTTTCGCTTACGGGACAGGGAGTACTTGTGGCAGTCATAGATTCCGGGGTTGATTACACACTACCTGATTTTCGGAATGAAGACGGGACAACAAGAATCCGTTATCTGTGGGATCAGTCATTAAAGGCGGTGGAGGGGGAGCATGTGCCGAAAGGATATGGAATGGGAGTGGAGTATACAAAGGAAGAGATAGATGCTGCTTTTCCAGATTTTTATCATGTAATAACACCGAAAAATATAGTGACACAGGGAGTGATAACTATCCGTACGCGTGATATTTCAGGACACGGAACGGCGGTAGCCGCTATTGCGGCTGGAAATGGAAGAGGAAGCGGCGGTGTTTATGCAGGAGTTGCCCCTCAAAGCGAATTCATTGTAGTAAAACTTGGAAATCCTATGTCTGGGGGATTCCCAAGGACGACGGAGCTTATGCAGGGAATTGATTATGTTATACGCAAAGCACAGGAGCTGCGAATGCCGGTGGCTGTGAATATCAGCTTTGGCAATACATACGGAGCTAGAGACGGAACGTCATTATTAGAGCGATTTATTGATGACATTTCTAATATCTGGAAGAGCTGCATTTGTATCGGAACTGGAAATGAAGGGGCAACCGCAGGGCATACATCTGGGAGAGTATCAGAAAATGTCAGAGCAAATAGAGAACAGGAGATTGAGCTGGCAGTGCAGGAAAAACAGCCATCGTTAAATGCTCAGATTTGGAAAAGATATGTAGATCAGATAGATATTTCAATTGTATCGCCTACAGGTACACGTATCGGACCAGTCAAGGAGCAGCTTGGAACACAGCGATTTACTGTCGATGCAACAGAAATACTTTTGTATTACGGGGAGCCAAGTCCATTTAGCACAAACCAGGAGATCTATCTGGATTTTCTCCCGCGCGGGAGCTATATAAACAGCGGAGTGTGGAAAATGGTTCTGACACCGAGAAAAATTGTGGATGGACATTATGAAATGTGGATCCCAGGCGAAGGAACATTGAATCCGGGAACCGGATTTCTCAGACCAGTAAGCAGCACGACACTTACAAATCCGGCAACTGCGATGCGGGCAATCACAGTAGGAGCATATGACAGCCTGACATTTTCCTATGCAGATTTTTCCGGGCGTGGACCACTGACCGGAGAAAGTGCAAGTGCAGTCAAACCAGATCTTGTGGCGCCGGGAGTAAATGTGAGCACGATATCTGTCGGAGGAAGCGTGATGCAATTCAGCGGAACGTCTTTTTCCACACCATTTGTGACGGGGAGTGCGGCACTTTTAATGGAGTGGGGAATTGTAAGAGAAAATGATATTTATTTATATGGGGAGAAGGTCAAGGCTTATCTGAGAAGAGGGGCTAAGCCGATGCCGGGATTTGAGGAGTATCCAAATGAGGCAGTAGGGTATGGGGAGGACGTTATAATAAGGTTACATTGAAGAAA
>ERZ507072.1399-NODE-1399-length-11811-cov-4.895713_pt1 | contig 11811 bp, 19 predicted proteins | sample MGYA00512864_ERZ507072 | MGnify/ENA metagenome assembly ERZ507072 | reverse complement strand
TCATCGGGCATTATCTGAACATAAAACACTATCAATAATTTGGAGTCATTACCGAGCTTGACTGCGATATTCTTATTTTTCTGTAGCAGGACCTCTATCGACATTCTGACGATAGGATGTTCGTCCATAATGATAACGGATGCCGGTTTCATTTTTAATGCCTCAGATTGTTAAAAGCGTTATACAGAGTTTGGTAAAACTCTCGAAATGCCGGAAGGATATAATGTGCAGATCCCTGTACCGTAGTATTTCCCTGGGAAGAGCGAAAGCATCCTTGTTTACGTAATGAAAAGAACTATGCCTCAGCGCGGTCATCTCATTAGGCTGGTGTTGGCAAAAAGGTTTTTCTTATTCAGATTTGATACGCATCTTATTATACAGGGTAAGTTTTTTCCGAAAACCCTGTAAATTAATATGAGGGTATTGGTTTGTATTATCTTCTGGATATGAATCGCTATTTTTTTAAAAATAGCGGAAATATCCTGTTATCCCATTTACTGCATATTTTCATCTTTATGTAATAACAAAAAATAACAGATATCGCTGTATGTTGATTAATTGTTAACAAAAATACGCCTGTTTTTAAGTTGTGAACCCGCAAAGATGAGGTTAAAAATTGCCCTCGCAGGCCGTCAGACCTTCATCCGAAAGTGCTTACGTTGACCAGGACAACGGCGTCTGATGCACAGGAGAACATGCTACCCGCTTCGCTTTTTACTCCTGGCTGTTGTCGCTAAGCTGCTTGTTTTTACATCATTATCATCTTGTTAACGCCTTCTGCATTCACTTAACGGATGGAGGAAAGTGCTGCCGTTCCGTTAATCTGTGGCATTTCACAAGGTTCACGCCCATAAATTAGGAATAGTTATAATTTCGAGTTTATTGTTAAAAATTAACATTTTTGCAACGCGAGTGGTAAGTAATTTCCTAAACCGGTTTAGGAAATAAGGGGTTAGGAGGTGAGTGAAAACGTGCAGTCTGAGAGGTTATTAAGAAGATGGAGCAATTCCTGGCGATGGCTTAGCCCCAGCTTTAGGAGAATGCAGCTGAGACGATAGATAATGCGGCTATAGGGGCGATTCTGCATAAGGGCAATCTGACGCAATGTCTTGCCCCGGGAAAGCTCCTGCAGGATGGGCCATTCGTTGCGCGAGAACCAGTCTTTCTCGGTACCCAGCGGAGGTAGGGTATCCAACAGGCTGTGCTGGAGCGCAGTGGCGTTCAGCTGACGTTCGAGCACATGAAAGGGACCCGCCGCTTTGCAGAAGAGGCGGGTGTCGTAATTATCGGCCCGGACCAACAGCCAGGGCGTCAGGAACGGAGGAAACAGGCTATGTCGTCTCAACTGATCCAGTTTCTCCAGAAGCCCCGTGGATCGGCTTTCAATATCCACGACCAGACGGGCTGAAGGCCACTGGGTCTGAGCGATAAGGGCGTCGTCCAGCGTGGCGTAGTCGCAGCAGCTGCTCAGGGGAAACTGCCCGTTGAGAAAACCGGTGCGCAGGTAGTGATCCTCCGTCACCAGAAGGATAAACGGGGCGTCGGTTTTGCGGGGCTGGCTGATAGACTGGCTCAAAAATTCGAGCCGGTCGAAAAAGGGGGGAGCAAAAGGTGAGCGCGTAAATCCCAGTGCATCACTTCCTGTACGCCGCCGCCGGTAACGGCGCACTGTCATTCGCATGGTCTCCCTCCTGGAAATGGCTTTTTAATCCTCCGGCCATGTCCAGGACGGCCAGTAATATCCCTGGCCGAGGTCTGCGCCTGCCTGCAGTGCCCAGGTACGATCGCGTTCAGTCTCAATACCTTCAATAAGCACTTTCCCGGCAAGCTGAAAGCAAAGGGAAACCAGTTGCCTCAGCGCAGGGGTGTCGCGTAAACGCCAGAATGCTTCCTTATCTATTTTGATGCCGCTTAACGGGAGTCGGCAGGATAAAAACGACTGCACTGTGACGTCATCCACGTCATCAAGCCAGATTGCGTGTCCCTGTCTGCTAAGTTGCCGCAAATTTTGAACGACATGCTGCTTCTCGACGAGGGTCAGCGCTAAAAAGGACGCGAGATCGACAATCTCAATATTGAGCGACACGTCTGGCAACCGGATAAGTCGCTGAAAAGAGGCTGTCTCTGTCAGGACGGTTATCGGCAGATTAATAAAAAGATTATGACCGTGCGGCGCATTTTTTAACGCGGCAAGCTGCGCTTCAAGCAGCGCTATCGACCAGTCTGCGGACCGTTCGCAAAAAAAGTCCTCGCTGTGCCGCGTGTCGGACAGAACGCTTAGTACCTCCACGCCAACCTGGCGCAAGGAGGAAAGGGCGACGATGGGCTCAAGCTTAATGCCGACGATGTCCTGAGAAATGTACTGTAACCGGGGGGGGCGTATCGATCAGGTTTTGCGCTGTCACTCCATTGTCCTGTTGTCTGCCAGCCTCCAGGCGGCCGGGATACCTGACTCTAGTGTGACGAGCTGACGTTCAGGAAAACAGCAGGCGTTACTTAAATGCAACTAAGCCTTTTCGCAGCGCCAAATTTTACGGTGAAACAGGGCGAAATGTTGAGAAAATAGCCGTATTTACAATCGGCTAGCGGTAATTGCCGTGGAAAACGGAAAAGGCATTGACTCACCTGCCATTGACCGTATAATTCTTCGCGTTTCACCACCGCGAAGTACACGCATATCAGTGCGCCCTTAGCTCAGTTGGATAGAGCAACGGCCTTCTAAGCCGTAGGTCGTAGGTTCGAATCCTACAGGGCGTACCATTTTGAAACAGGCACTTACGCCAGTTTCAAACCAGCCTGATTTTCTCCTTGTGTCGTATTTGTGTCATGATTGCCAAAAATGGCATCTATTTTCCGTGCGTGTTCGCTTAAATGGTTCGGTGCCAGGTGAGCATAACGCCGGACCATTTCGATCGACTCCCAGCCGCCCATTTCCTGCAGAACGGACAGCGGCACACCGGACTGAATTAACCAGCTCGCCCAGGTATGCCTGAGGTCGTGAAAACGGAAGTCCTCTATACCTGCTTTTGCCAGGCCAATGCGCCAGGCGCTGTTATCGTCCACGCGCATCTTCCGCACCGCCGGAGTGACAGTTTTATCCGGGCGCGTCGATGGTTTCGTGTGAACGAATACCCACCTGGAACTTTTCCCGATCTGATCTCTTAACACCCTGCATGCGGTATCATTCAGAGCCACGCCGATAGCCTTTCCCGCCTTCGCGTTCTCCGGATTTACCCATGCAACCTTTCTCTGCATATCGACCTGCTGCCACTCCAGATCAATGATGTTGGAGCGGCGCAGGCCGGTTGCCAGGGCAAATATCACAACCGGCTTTATCGATTCCGGCATGCAGGCGATAAGTCGTTCTGCCTCTTCTCTGGTCAGCCAGCGGATGCGTTTGCTGATCGGCTTTTTCGTTTTTATAATCGGGGCCGTTTTAATCCAGCCCCAGTCATTAGCAGCAGCCTTGAACAGAGAGCGCATAAAAGAAAGATGCTGGCTCTTTGTGGCCTGGCTTACTGGCTTTTCAGTGTACGGCGGCGGCTCCTTTCCACGACGTATAGCAGCGTCCCGGCGCGACTCCCACACCTGGATGTGCTTGCGGTTGACCATCTTCGAAACTGCTTCGTTTACCTGGTCCGCCGTGATGGTCGAAATATCCCGGCCGGAGAAGTGCCGAAGGAAGTATTCGATTTTGGTCTTATCGTCATCGAGGGACCGCTTATGCTCTTTCTCACGGATCCACCTGATGCAACATTCCTCAAACGTCCTCGTCGGCAGTTCCCCGATTTTATCCACCCGCCACGCTTCAGCCTTCAGCTTGTCGTGCAGCTCCTGCGCTTGTTTCTTGTCCCCCGTGCCAAGAGATCGTCTAATTCTTTTCCCTGACGGCGTAACGAAATGACAGTGCCAGACGCCGCCTCTGAGGGTGATTGACATAAAATTTCTCCTTTATGTTCACCCGCGCTCGCGGAAACAGGATCGCGCGGGTCATGTAAATACGCAATACAGGCGACGTCGGTCGTACGGTATTTGTTACCAATCTTCTTCCCGGCCAGTTGTCCCGAGTCGATAAGTCGGTAGACAGTTCTCGGCGAGGTGATCAGTAGTTCTGCCGCCTGTCTGGCTGTCAGTGTTTTTGCCTCAACCATGCATTTCCTCCAGGCAAAAAGAACCCGGCGCGGGGCCGGGCAAAAGGGATGACGTTGCAGTGCTTTCGCACCCAATAGCCAGCTAATAACTGGCTATCAGTTGCGTCATGGCTTGATGTGAAGGCGCGGTTCGCCGTCTTTCGGCTCCGGCCACTGGCGAGCCATATTCACCTTTAGCTTTTCTTCCAGCGCCGCGGTGATTTGCTCATCGGTGATACCGGCACGCCGCTGAGCGTCCCATAGCAGGAACTGCATATCAGCCCATTCGCTGAGGTCGTCAGGTTCGGCTGCTGCCTCCAGCGCCTCTTTCGAAAGGTGCTTCAGCGGTCCGACGGGGCCGACATTGCCAAAGGTCTTTGCTGACCATTCAGCGTGGCGCCGCCGGATCAGGTTTCTGGTGAATTGTGATTTCTTCGATTCGTAAGGTTTCACACTCCCTCCTCATGCCGCGCGCTGGGCGCGCAGCGTAAAATTACTTGCGCCAGGCGAAGCTAATCGGCTCTGGCGTAATCCACAGGTGGCGCATGTTTGCCACGTTCACCACATCAGAATCACGCGGGTAAATCTCCACGGCATCCCGATCCCCATAGCCCACGGCAGACTTAATCTCCTGCAACGCATCCCAGCTGATGCCATCCTTCCACCGGCCAGAACTTCCAATGCTGGTGGTGTTCACCGTCAGGCGGATAACGCCTTCGTCTTCCTGAAACTCCTGAACCAGAAAATAAGCGTTAGCCCACACGCTGCTCCGCTTGGGGTCGTGGCATCGTACCGGCCATTGCGATTCCGGTACCGGCTTGAGTATTCCGATCACGTCTCATGCTCCTTAATTTTTTAATGTGCTCGCTCGCCTCGAGTTCGGCGCGTATTTGTGCCGCCTCACGGTGATCGAGGCATTCAAAGTCATTGTTGAATCGTTCGATTGAAGCGGTGTTGATCCGGCCTTGTCGCCAGTAGCGGACTATCTGTGATGTGCAGCTGTGGATGATGACGGGCCAACCTGAATGGTCAGCGTAAATCTGACCCCGTTGAATTAGCTGGAACATTGGGAAGATCCTGCATTAAGAGGAAGGTAATCATCGCGGCGCGCAGCGGGTTCTTCTGGTAATCAGTACCGCACGTCCGATCCAGGTTTCGCGTATGGCACCACGTGGTTTGTGGCTCTGTGCTGTCGTCACCATCAAACTCGATGGAGATTCTGTGCTTGGCGATAAGTTGCCAGGCGACATCGGGGTCATTGCAAAAATCAAGGGGATAGCCGTTCTGGTGAGTAACGAAAACAGAACCGTCTTTTTTTCGCAGTCCGGTTTCGGTACCTCGGCCCCAGCACCAGCCATCACTAACGTATTGGCGCGGATAGCGTTTTCATTTGCTGGCGTCATGCGGCCTCCCGGCGGGCGAGAAGTTTCGCCCCGAAAGCCATAAGCTCGTGCCGGTCCACAGTTGCGAAGTGGCAGTGTGTACGCGGGTAAGGTCGCCAGATGATGAGCATCGACCCTTTGTTATTTCCCGATACTGGCTTACCGGTGACCGGGTTGATAAATGCCAGCCGCCCGGCGGTGATAAAGCGAACCTCGCTGGCGGTCTGGATTGCCTCCTTAAACCAGCCCACCGATGTGTCTGCTGGTACCAGCATGACCGTGCCGATCTGATTGGCGCTCTCTGCGGCGGCCTTCTTAACGAACGGCGTAATGTCGCTGTATGGCGGGTTCAGCCAGACGTAGCCGGGAATGCTCAGGTAATCAGCCCAGGGCGTCTCCAGTGTGTTCTGCTCGGCGGTGATAAACTTCCGGCATAGCGCGTTATGCGGCGCCGCGGCGGCATCCAGTTGAAAGCAAAACTCAGCATCAAGGGAAGCGAAAAGGGCTGGTGGAGTGCGCCAGAGGTCGCGCTGATCCGCTGGCGTGTTGCTGCCGGTGTAATCAGTCATGCCGCCTCCTGCCTTTCCCGATATTCCTCAGCGAGCCGCTGCGCCTTTAATGGATTGCTGACCACTTCACCCCCATGGCATTAGCCAGCCGTTACCAATGAAGGGAAGGCACAGTGTGCCAACCCTGATGTCGTCGTGAGCGTGAGTCATAAGATGGACTCCATTTCGTCGATGTAGAGGCCCTGAGCAATCAGGCGGCTACGGCGGGCGGCACGTTCAATGCACTCCTGCCGTCTGCCTTCTTGTGATTGCTCTATGGCGCGCCGGGTGAACAGCCGTGATTTACCCTGCGGCGTTACGACCTTTGGCTTTGTTACCAGGTCGAATGTCCGGTCGCAGATGCCGTCCTCGTTGAGCCATTTTTTCGACTCAACAATCTGCGCTATCTGCCCGGTACCGCGGGTGATGCCGTTGGCGACCCGGTTAAATTCGATGAGCGTTACGCCAAACTTCTCGGCGATTTCGCTGCCCTTTACCGGGCGGCCGCGCGTCTGAATCATCCAGATAACGCGCTCACGAAGGCCGGAGAATTGCCCGGTGCGCCCCGGCCTGCGGTAAAAGGGTGTGCGTTTCATGGCTGCACCTACTTGATGATGAGTGAAGGTTTTCCGAGTTTTATTTGCGCGCCAGGTACATCCACGCCAGCTTCTATTTGGTGTTTGATAGCCAATTTGTCTGGCTTGATGCTCGTCTCGTATTCGACGAATTCAGGAGGAAGTGCGCTTACATCTGTAATCTCTACTGACTTGGAAGGCGCGCGAACCGTTACCTGATGAATGCCTGCCTTCAGTGATTTCTTTCCTGCTGTTTCGAGGGAGGTGGCCACATAATCTTTCATGTTCGACACACGGTTTTCTGCAGCTTTTGCGCGCTCTGCAAGACGCTTGCTTTCTTCTTTCAGCGCCTCGGCATAAGCAGATTCGTTTTTGCAGACAGCAAGGATCTGCTCGACCTTTGCTTCCAGCTCCCACTCAATCCCATCAAGAGTGTCGGCTATCATTTCAGGCTCCATGCCTGAATCAGTCAGCTTTGCGAAATCATTGGCGATCTGGTAAAGAGCTGTCATTGCGTAACCTCTTCGAATTTTGCTTTGCACTTGGCATAGACGGCCTGAACCTCTTGTTGAAGCTGCATTCCGACCGTCATTTTGTAAGCTGCCTGGAAGTGAGTTTTGAGATCATGCATATTTTTCGCCTGCTTCATGTCCTCACATAGTGACTGGATGGTGTTGATAAGTTCCTGTTTTGCGTTTACTTCCGACTGGATGATTTCGCTTTCAGGGGTGTAGGGCATAACTGGCTCCGTGTATATGCCTTCGCTCTCGTTGAGCACATCGACGGCATTATCCAGACGGTCAGCACGCGGCCAGTATTTATATGCTCTTTTGACGATCGTCTTCCTGGCCATCTCAGACCAGAAGTTGACCCATGGGCCTTTTGGTGATGTTCCCGCTTTGCTCACTTTCCTGATTTCTTCTATCTCAGCGAGACTCATCTCTTCAGTGAGATAGTCGCCATCAGCGGTTTTAACTGTGCAGTAGCCTCCGATAACGGCGCCGCGAGCATCAGGTGTAGCAAATGGGTTGTATTTGTGGGCTGGCGCTTTATCGAGACCCAGCGTCTCGTAGTCGTCGCTTGCATGAACGAGCTTGCACTGACCCCACTTGATGACGCCAGCCGACTGGGCGATGTGCAGAAGGCCCATATAGCTGATATCGAGGCAGACCATACCGTCGCGCGGAACCAGATAAGCCAGTTTGCTGGCAGGGTTCAGGCTTATGCCTACAGCTGCAACGTTGATGATCGCGTTCTGGGCGCTGGTGGGGTTGGCAATCGCCGTTTCCGCTAGCTTTTGATTGCGCTGGAATAACTGGATAGCGAACTGGCATTCCTTTGCCCATGTCAGAGACTGGTCGGTAAGGGCGCCGACAAACAACGGCTCCTGCTCCTTAACGAACTGAATCAGATCGAAGCTCATAATCACTCCTTAGAACGGGCAGCCGGTACGGTGTTCCCAGTCGTATTCCGCCTGGGCGTAAGCAACTGCCGAAATGAAATCGTTGTAGACCTCGCCAGCTTTATCGCTGCGAAGTCCTTCGTATGGGCTGGAGTCAATAGGTACGGAGAAGTGGAAGAGGCCGGACGGTTCTTTTGGCATCATGTCGATGATTTTCTGCGCCCGGTCGTCGATCCACTTCTCTTTCTCGTCGGTGAGCTGCTGCTCAACCCATCTACTCTCTTCAATGCGGTCGTAAGTGAGGTATGCGTTCATGGCTGAACTCCTGAAATTTGGATGTGCAGATCCCGCCCGCAGAAGCCAGGCTGATCGGTTGAATAGGGTGGTTAGTGCTGCGCGATGGATTTCGCCGGGAACTCGCCGTTGCGGAGGATGCTTTCTACCGGCCAGCACTCAGCTGACACTTTCTGCTCTGTAGCTGCCTGGCTGCATTCCTGCGGGCTGTCGTAAACGCCGAGAATGACGTCCTGGTAATCACCGTTGGTCATTGCCACGGTCAGGACGAGCGCGAATAAAGTTTCCATCAGTGAAGAGTCCTCCCGATGGCGACGGCGTAAAGGCGCTTTGCTTCTTCCCACGCCGGAGCATTGCGATGGAGTACCGCGAACGACGCGAGCCGTTGGGCCTCTCTGATCTGCTGCTGGTTTACCATGATTTCCTCTTGGCCTTATCGCGGCGAACGGAACGGTTAATACAAGACTTCAACGCATTTATTCAGTGTTTCAATGGGCGGTGGATGGCCGCCGGTTGTCATAACTTGAGTCACTCGTAAATAACTCCAGGTATGAAAAAGGCCGCCTACCTGGCAGCCTCAACTTGAATGAGTGCCGGGATGTTTAGCCACGCCCGGCGCGTGATTTCCTTCACTTTCCACAGTCAAAGGAATGCCGTAGACTGGATATTCCACAGTCAATAAAAGGATTTCTTTATGTCCATGAATGTATTTGCAGGAAAGAGAACTGAGGAATCAGTGGCATATGATTTAGCGCTGGCGCTTGCAGTAAAAGACCCATCCGCCAACACGCCAGAAGCTTTAATTGAGCGCATTGCTGATTTGCTTCCTGCCTGTCGTGAAGCAGCAAAGGAAAAGTACAAAGCAGAAGCACCTACGCCTTTTGGGATCGCTATAAAACGATAACTGATGCCAGGGCAGTCTCCAGTGCTGCCTTTATCAAATTCTGCCGATACCAGTGGTCATCTGATGCCCCTTTAACCGCTTCTTCAGCAGCAGCATAAGCTGCTTCAGCTGCTAAAATTACGCCATTGTTGCTTTTAAACATCGCTACTTCATCGTTTTTTATATCCATCACCATCACCTCAAATAAGTGGAGTAGATTTGCCGTCAGCCCCTCGCAAAGAGCTGCTGGTAAAGCTTCCCCGATGTTCGGGAACTGAGCAGCAAACCATTCCGGTGCGGAGTCCTCTTCGTGTGCTATACCCGCCACGCGTTACACACCTGCCTCAATCCCATTGGGCGCCATTTCAATTTGCCAGGAGCGCTCCGGGTGATTTGCTGCTTGACTGAATTCTTAATGAGCAGGCGACTTGCTGTCCGCCGCTGGCTAACTTCGCTCAGCTGTCGATGTTTCGTTTCGATGGGTTGATTATTAACTAGTGGTTATTTTCAGTCAATAACCAGTGGTTAATTATTTGGGTGTTGGTTACTAAGGTTATGATTTGTTGGTTAATTTAGTTTTGTTATGTGTTTTTACGTAACGTGATATGCTGCAAAAAACATCAAAAAGGAGTGGGTTATGGACTTGGATGAAGAAAAAGTGAACATGATGGCTCATGCCGCCGGGCGCGCGGTGATGGAGTTATCGCTGGCGGATCTGCCTGTGACGCAGGAGGCTATCATTGAAAAACTTGAACAGTACCGGAAGGAAACTGGCAACGTGATAGGGAAGGGAGTGAACAGGGATGCAGCCGAGATAGTGCGGAAAGGAAGGTAGTGCAGGAGTGACAAAAAAGTGCAGGAGCAACATGCGCCAGCGCAGGTTATTTTGGATCACGTCATAAGTGATTGAATTGCATTGGATGCTTGCTTTAGTGGTTAGTGTAAGTCATTGATTTTAACGCCAGCGCAGTAACTTTTGGATCTCGGTATGGAAGACACAAAAAAACCCGGCGCGGTGGCCGGGTTTAATATGAACATTAGAACTGGGTTATGCAGCTTTCTTGTTCATTTCTGCAAGGATAGCATCCTTGCGAGCTTGCATTTCTGCAACGATTTCATTAAGACGGCCAGCCAGTTTAAGCATCTCAGAAATTGTGTGGAGTTTATTCATATGCGCCTCCGCAGTGCCTCGTTTCATCCAAAAGAAAGTTATTTAAAAATTACAGCCCCTTTGAGAATTTTGGAGCTTTGTGCACACAGATCTGGGTTTTTCTGTTTAATATCACGAATCAGTATCTGCGCGGTAAGCAATACCTGCTGTAGGTCAAGAGCGCCAAGTTGCTTGGCTTTGGTATCAAGCTTGAGAATGATCTCATGAACCTCATCAAGTGACGGATCAACGAGCTCATGTAACTTTTCGATACCCAACTCTTCAAAGCTAGTGACAACGAAATCAATCAAAGCCTTCACAGCTATCTGAACCTGATACAGTTGCCTTTCTTGAAAAGAAGCTTCTGCATCTGTCACTTTTACAGCATCTCTAAATTCTTGGGTCACTAACTATACTCCTTATATAGGATCTCTCCAATCGATTTTCAATGCGAATTGGACGATTTCCGCTCAATAAGCACGATTTAGCAATGAAATAATTGACTTTGAAAGGAAACATCTCTATATCGCGCGCACATGATATATATACACTTAAAATCGACTAAAAGAACACAAACTTTATGATGATTTTCATCAATCATATTGAATGATGACGGCTATCACACCAGTCGCAGCTTCGTCTTTACAGCAACACCGAGTACCAGAATATGCGACCGATTATCTCAACATCATCAATGTCAGCTTCTTCATCCGGATATGCGTCGCCGTTGTAGCTGCGAATGATTAGCTTGCCGCCCGGCTTCCGGTATAGCTGCTTAATGCGCTTGAGCTGCCCGCTACCGCCGTCTGCCTGACCAATGGCATACAGCTTACCGTCAACTATGCGCTTGTTGTTCGTGTCTACGGCTACCGTAGTGCCATCGGGAATGATCGGCTCCATGCTGTCACCTGTGGCCGGGAAGCAGAGAACTCCAGAACCGTCGGTGTTTGCCCCTACTCGGCGTAGTGTTGACTTGGAGAACCTCAGCTTAAAGCCATTATGATCCTCGCATTGAACGCGGCCATCGCCACATGCAAATTCAATATCCTTGAGGTAAGGCACTTCAACCTCGTCCGCAGGTAGCGGTGTGTTTTTGTCCCAAGCGTCAACAGTTCCCCACTCGGATTCCGGCGGGATAGAAGATTCCCTGTGCAGTTCAGGCTCAGGATCATTCCTTCCGTATTCCAGCCACTCAGGGCGAACCCCAAGCCAGCGGCTAAGTGCAAGGATATTGGTTTGGTCTGGTATTGCTGATGCGTTAAGCCACTTCCAGATCCCGGGCTCAGATACAGCAATCCCCTGGGACTTCATAGCTTCCCTGATCCTGCCAGCCTGCCCACGCCCACCCACGCCAGCATCAAGCAATGCAGCGCGAAGTCTCTTCGAAAACTCTTCTTTTAAATCGTCTTTTTTAACCATGTGTTAATTATCAATTAGAGTTGACATA
>ERZ507072.1389-NODE-1389-length-11971-cov-5.808745_pt1 | contig 11971 bp, 8 predicted proteins | sample MGYA00512864_ERZ507072 | MGnify/ENA metagenome assembly ERZ507072 | reverse complement strand
AATCAGCGAGTCAGCTTGGGAAGAAATGACCTGCTTATTCGCACCTTCCTTAAGTAACGTGGTGAAAGAAGCCAAACAGGAAGGCATAAAAGTCCTGGCCTATGACCGCATGATTAATAATGCGGATATTGATTATTATATTTCATTCGACAATGAAAAAGTCGGGGAATTACAGGCGCAAAGCCTGATCGATAAAGTGCCTCAGGGCAATTATTTCCTGATGGGCGGCTCTCCGGTAGATAACAACGCCAAACTGTTCCGCGAAGGGCAAATGAAAGTCCTTAAGCCGTACATCGACAACGGGAAAATTAAAGTGGTTGGCGATCAGTGGGCCGACGGCTGGCTGCCAGAAAACGCGCTGAAGATTATGGAAAACGCGCTGACGGCCAACAACAACAAAATTGACGCGGTTGTGGCCTCCAACGATGCCACCGCAGGCGGCGCTATCCAGGCCCTGAGCGCCCAGGGGCTGGCCGGTAAAGTCGCTATTTCAGGACAGGATGCCGATCTGGCTGGCGTAAAACGCATTATCGCAGGCACCCAAACCATGACGGTCTACAAACCGATTACCCAGCTGGCCAATACGGCGGCGGAAATCGCCGTAGAGCTGGGCAATGGCAAACAACCTAAAGCAGACGCGACCCTGAATAACGGGCTGAAAGACGTTCCGGCGCGCCTGCTCACGCCGATTGAAGTCAATAAAGAGAACATTGACGCTACCGTGGTTAAAGACGGTTTCCACAAGAAGAGCGAACTGTAATCCGGCGCGGCCCCTGCTCTGCGGGGGCGCATCACGTTGTACTGTTCTTCCCTCGGGCTATGTGGAGCGGTTATGCCTTATTTACTTGAAATGAAAAGCATCACCAAACGCTTCGGCATGGTGAAAGCCGTCGACAACGTCAGCCTCCGGTTGAACCCCGGCGAAGTGGTTTCGCTGTGCGGTGAGAACGGTTCGGGCAAGTCGACGCTGATGAAAGTGCTGTGCGGGATCTACCCACACGGCAGCTACGAAGGTGAAATCGTCTTTGCCGGCGAAGTGATTCAGGCAACACACATCCGCGATACCGAGCGCAAAGGCATCGCCATCATTCACCAGGAGCTGGCGCTGGTGAAGCATCTCACCGTGCTGGAGAACATCTTCCTCGGGGCCGAAATTTCCCACCGCGGCGTGCTGGATTACGACACCATGACGCTCCGCTGTGAAAAGCTGCTGGCGCAGGTGAGCCTCAACATTTCACCGGACACCCGCGTGGGGGATCTGGGCCTCGGGCAACAGCAGTTGGTCGAAATAGCGAAAGCGCTAAATAAACAGGTCAGGCTGCTGATCCTCGATGAGCCAACGGCCTCGCTCACCGAACAGGAAACTGCGGTTCTGCTCAATATCATCCGCGACCTGCAAAACCACGGCATCGCCTGTATCTACATCTCGCACAAGCTGAACGAGGTCAAAGCCATTTCGGACACCATCTGCGTGATCCGCGACGGGCAGCACATCGGCACGCGTGAAGCCGCAGGCATGAGCGAAGATGACATCATCACCATGATGGTGGGCCGCGAGCTGACGGCGCTCTACCCGAATGAGCCCCACGCAACGGGCGGTGAAGTGCTGCGCGTGGAAAACCTGACCGCGTGGCACCCCGTTAACCGCCACATTAAGCGCGTCAATAACGTCTCGTTTTCCCTTCACAGCGGTGAAATTCTTGGAATTGCTGGCCTCGTCGGTGCCGGGCGCACCGAAGCCGTACAGTGTCTGTTTGGCGTGTGGCCTGGGCGCTGGGAGGGCACGGTTTACATCGACGGTCAGCCGGTGAAAATCGACAACTGCCAGCAGGCGATTGCCCGCGGCATTGCCATGGTGCCGGAAGATCGTAAGAAAGACGGCATCGTACCGGTGATGGCAGTGGGTAAAAACATTACGCTTGCGGCACTCGATCGATTCTCCGGCGCGCTGAGCAGCCTGGACGACGCCGCCGAGCAGCAGTGTATCCTCCAGTCGCTTGCCCGGCTGAAGGTCAAAACCTCCTCGCCGGAACTGGCGATTGGCCGTCTGAGCGGAGGAAACCAGCAGAAGGCGATTCTGGCGCGCTGCCTGCTTCTCAATCCACGCATATTAATCCTTGATGAGCCCACGCGCGGAATTGATATCGGTGCCAAATACGAAATCTACAAACTGATTAATCAGCTTGTACAGCAAGGGATTGCCGTCATTGTCATTTCGTCTGAGTTACCCGAAGTGCTCGGCCTGAGCGACCGCGTGCTGGTCATGCACGAGGGAAAACTGAAAGCCAACCTGATTAACCAGAACCTGACGCAGGAGCAGGTGATGGAAGCCGCTTTAAGGAGCGAACGTCATGTCGAAAAGCAATCCGTCTGATATCAAAGTCGCTGTTCCGACGCCCGGTGCGTTCGCGGGGCTAAAAGCGCTTAACCTGCAGGTTTTCGTGATGATCGCGGCCATTATCGTCATTATGCTGTTCTTTACCTGGATGACCGATGGCTCGTACTTAAGCGCGCGTAACGTCTCCAACCTGCTCCGCCAGACCGCCATCACCGGCATTCTGGCCGTGGGCATGGTGTTCGTGATTATCTCCGCGGAGATCGACCTGTCAGTCGGTTCGATGATGGGACTCCTCGGCGGCGTGGCGGCGATTTTTGACGTCTGGCTCGGCTGGCCGCTGCCGCTGACCGTGGCGGTCACGCTGGTGCTGGGTCTGGTTCTGGGTGCCTGGAACGGGTGGTGGGTTGCCTACCGTAAGGTGCCATCGTTCATTGTCACTCTGGCGGGGATGCTGGCCTTCCGCGGGATCTTAATTGGCATCACTAACGGCACCACCGTCTCCCCGACCAGTGCAGCTATGTCGCAGATTGGCCAGAGTTACCTCTCAGACAGCATAGGCTTTACGATCGGTGTGATTGGGTTGCTGGCCTTTGTCGCGTGGCAGTGGCGTGGACGCATGCGTCGTCAGGCGCTGGGGCTGGCTTCTCCGGCGTCAACCTCGGTGGTGGGGCGTCAGGCGCTCACGGCGGTCATTGTGCTGGGCGCCATCTGGCTTTTAAACGACTATCGCGGTGTCCCGACACCCGTCCTGCTGCTGGCGCTTTTACTGCTGGCCGGTATGTTTATGGCGACGCGCACCGCGTTTGGCCGCCGTATTTATGCCATTGGCGGCAACCTTGAAGCTGCTCGCCTCTCAGGTATCAATGTCGAGCGCACCAAGCTGGCGGTCTTCGCCATTAACGGCCTGATGGTCGCTATCGCCGGGCTGATCCTCAGCTCGCGTCTCGGAGCTGGATCGCCCTCCGCCGGTAACATTGCCGAACTGGATGCTATCGCCGCCTGCGTCATTGGCGGCACCAGCCTCGCAGGGGGTATCGGTAGCGTGGCAGGCGCGGTCATGGGGGCATTTATCATGGCGTCGTTGGATAACGGGATGAGTATGATGGACGTCCCGACGTTTTGGCAGTATATCGTCAAGGGGGCCATTCTTTTACTGGCAGTCTGGATGGACTCGGCCACCAAGCGACGGGCCTGATAACCGTATTGTGACTTAATTGGGAAGTGAGCCATGTTTGAAAAGCGTCACCGCATTACGTTGTTATTCAATGCCAATAAAGCCTACGACCGTCAGGTGGTGGAAGGTGTTGGTGAATATTTGCAGGCGTCGCAATCCGAATGGGATATTTTTATTGAAGAAGATTTTCGCACCCGTCTGGAGAACATCAAAGACTGGCTGGGCGATGGCGTCATCGCCGACTATGACGATCCCGTCATCGAGCAGCTGCTGACCGACGTCGACGTCCCGATTGTGGGCGTCGGCGGCTCCTACCATTCGCCCGAACACTATCCGCCGGTCCACTACATTGCCACCGATAACCATGCCCTGGTCGAGGCCGCCTTTCTTCATTTAAAAGAGAAAGGCGTCCATCGCTTCGCGTTTTATGGGTTACCGGCCACCAGCGGCAAGCGCTGGGCCATTGAGCGAGAACACGCGTTTTGCCAGCTGGTCGCGCAGGAGAAGTATCGCGGCGTGGTCTATCAGGGGCTGGAAACCGCGCCGGAAAACTGGCAGCACGCGCAAAACCGCCTGGCGGACTGGCTGCAAACGCTGCCGCCGCAAACCGGTATTATCGCCGTGACGGACGCCCGCGCGCGGCACGTGCTGCAGGTCTGCGAACATTTACACATTCCGGTGCCCGAAAAGCTGTGCGTGATTGGCATTGATAACGAAGAACTGACCCGCTATCTGTCTCGCGTGGCGCTCTCCTCCGTTGCTCAGGGCACGCGTCAGATGGGTTATCAGGCGGCGAAGCTGCTGCATCGTCTGCTCGATAAAGAATCTCTGCCGCTTCAGCGTTTGCTCGTGCCTCCTGTCCGCGTGGTGGAACGTCGCTCAACCGATTATCGCTCCTTAAGCGACCCGGCCGTCATTCAGGCCATGCACTATATTCGCAACCACGCCTGCAAAGGGATTAAGGTCGATCAGGTGCTGGATTCGGTGGGCATTTCGCGTTCGAATCTGGAGAAGCGCTTTAAAGAAGAGGTGGGCGAAACCATTCATGCCGTCATCCATGCTGAAAAGCTGGAGAAAGCACGCAGCCTGCTCGTTTCCACGTCGCTATCGATCAACGAAATCTCGCAGATGTGCGGTTACCCGTCTCTGCAATACTTCTATTCGGTGTTCCGCAAAGAGTATGACACCACGCCGAAGGAGTATCGGGATCGCCACAGCGAGGTGCTGATATAGAAAAGAAAACGCCTTCCAGTGGAAGGCGTTTTCTTTGAGATTACATATGGGCGGCGATTAAGCGCTGGTTATCCTGGTACATGGCGAACAGATAGTTGTTATAGCTCTGTCCCTTTGTCGAATAACCTTTCAGCTTGTGGATCATCGTACTGGCCGTCACTTCCTGGTCCGCTTTACGCAGCTGAGCGCGTGATTTACGGAACGATGAGTAGGCCGGATGCGTGTTCAGATTCACTACGTAAGCGCTGACGGAATCTTTCACAGATTCAAACTGCGAATAGCCTTTCACCTTGCCAGGGGCATTATTACAACGACCTTTCACACATTTCATGCCGAAAAGGTTGTTGTTGCTACGCGCAAGCTTAGAAGTACCCCAGCCGCTTTCGGCAGCAGCCATGGTAGCAACCATGCTGCCCGGGATGATATCTACACGCTCAAGGAGAGCATTCCACGGCACACGACGCGTGTTACCGTTCCAGCTCAACTTGTAGCGCTTCGTGATATCTTTCAGACGCGCGCGCTCTGACGGCGACCAGCGGCTATCGTACTGTTTGGAAATCAGCCAGTTACGATCCGCAGTAATCGCGGCATTTTGACTCGTGATGTAAGGCATTACCGTCCGGAGAAACGCTTTTTTCCTTGGTGTTCCGGAAGGGTATTTTCGCAAATCAGGAAGTGAACTACTCTTTGCACTATTGCGAGAATACTCTTGTTTACTGCTAACCTTACTACTTGTCGTCTGTATTACGTGGGCTTTCTTACTCGTTGTATCCGTGTGCGTCTTCGCAAGCACCTCACCCGAAAATGCCGTGGTGAGTAACATGAGTATCGCAGCCCCATATCGTCGAATGGGAGTCGATATCATTAGGTCTCCTGGTCGGATGTAATCATCCCAACACCTTATTTTTTTCACAAATTTGAGAGCGGAATCTCAAATCATATCAAAAATAGACTTCAAGAGCACGTATAGAAATAGTCCAATTCCGAAACTATGTCACCTGAAACTTGCTCATAAAAACATCATTCCACAAAAACTGTGTGCGCTATCGCAGATAACTGCCTAATTTTGCGCGAGATCACTCATCCTCACGCATCCTCCTGACAGAAAGCGACAGGGGATGAGTTTCAGCACCTCGCCTGATGGCACACTGGTCAAAAATGCCGCGACAGGAAAAAGGAATGAAACGTACCGCATTAGCCTTTCTGATGTTACCCGCACTGGCGCATGCCGACTGGTCATCGCCGGGGTTTAACGCATTTAGCGCCGAAGGCACCGGGGTCTTCACCAGCCAGGCAAAGCTTGCGAAGGGTACGCGTCCTCTGACGCTGAGTTTTGACAAGACGTGCTGGCAGCCTGCGGATGCGATAAAACTTAATGAGATGCTGTCGCTCAAGCCCTGTGACGGCACGCCGCCGCAGTGGCGCCTTTTCCGCGACGGTGACTACCAGATGCGGATTGATACCCGCTCCGGCACGCCCACCCTGCTGCTGACGATTCAGAGTGCCTCAGAACAGCCGGTTGCAAACGTCATCCGCCAGTGTCCGAAGTGGGACGGCAAACCGCTGACGCTGGACGTCAGCAGCACCTTCCCGGAAGGCTCCGTGGTGCGCGACTACTACAGTAAACAGACGGCGACGGTGCAGAATGGAAAAATCACCCTGCAGCCAGCCGCCAACAGTAACGGCCTGCTGCTGCTTGAGCGCGCCGAAACCGACAAGCCTGCGCCGTTTAGCTGGCAAAACGCCACCGTCTATTTTGTGCTGACCGACCGTTATGTGAATGGTGACCCTGGCAACGACAACAGCTACGGTCGTCATAAAGACGGTATGCAGGAGATTGGCACCTTCCACGGCGGGGATCTCAAAGGACTTGCCGGCAAGCTCGATTATTTACAGCAGTTGGGAGTGAACGCGCTCTGGATAAGCTCCCCGCTTGAGCAGATCCACGGCTGGGTAGGCGGTGGCACCAAAGGAGATTTCCCCCACTACGCCTATCACGGCTACTACACCCAGGACTGGACCAAGCTCGACGCCAACATGGGCACCGAAGATGATTTACGCCATCTTGTCGACGAAGCGCACAAGCGCGGGATCCGCGTTCTGTTTGATATCGTTATGAACCACGTTGGCTATGCCACGCTGGCAGACATGCAGGAATTTCAGTTTGGCGCCCTGTACCTTCAGGGTGATGAGCTGAAAAAGACGCTGGGAGAACGCTGGACGGACTGGAAGCCGGGCGCGGGCCAAAGCTGGCACAGCTTTAACGACTACATCAACTTTAGCGACAAAGTCGCATGGGAGAAATGGTGGGGCAAAAAGTGGATCCGCACGGACATCGGCGATTACGACAACCCTGGCTTCGACGATTTGACCATGTCGCTGGCATTTCTGCCGGATCTGAAAACGGAATCCACGACGCCTTCCGGGTTGCCTAATTTTTACCAACACAAGCCCGACACCGACGCGAAGGCCATCCCGGGATATACCCCGCGCGATTATCTGACCCACTGGCTGAGCCAGTGGGTACGTGACTACGGCATCGACGGTTTCCGGGTGGATACGGCGAAGCACGTTGAGCTTGCGGCCTGGCAACAGCTGAAAGACCAGGCAAGCCAGGCGCTGGCCGCCTGGAAAGGGGCAAATCCGGATAAAAAGCTCGACAACGCACCGTTCTGGATGACCGGGGAATCCTGGGGCCACGGGGTGATGCAAAGCGATTATTACCGCCACGGTTTTGATGCGATGATCAACTTTGATTATCAGGAACAGGCGGCAAAAGCGGTGGATTGCCTGGCCGATATGGATCTCACCTGGCAGCAGATGGCGGAAAAGCTGCAGAGCTTCAACGTGCTGAGCTATCTCTCATCACACGATACGCGTCTGTTCCGCGAAGGGGGCCAGCGAGCTGCGGAGCTGCTTCTGTTAGCTCCGGGCAGCGTACAAATCTATTACGGGGATGAATCCGAGCGTCCGTTCGGGCCGACAGGTTCTGACCCGCTGCAGGGCACCCGGTCAGATATGAACTGGCAGGACGTCACGGGCAAGCAGGCCCTAACCGTCGCCCACTGGCAAACGCTGGGCCAGTTCCGCGCCCGCCATCCGGCGATCGGTGAAGGCAAGCAAACCACATTATCGCTGAAAGAGGGGTACGGCTTCGTGCGCGAGCATAAGGGCGATAAGGTGATGGTGGTATGGGCAGGTAATCAATAATTCACCCCCTCACCCTAACCCTCTCCCCGCAGGGGAGAGGGAACCGCACGGCGCCGTCTTTTCCCCCTCTCCCTTTTGGGAGAGGGTCGGGGTGAGGGGAAATCCACCAGAACTATTCACTGTATAAATCCAACTCCGCCATACAAAACAACAAATCCGACCACATCACCCGATTTGCACCAGCACGGTGCTAGCGTTATGGTTACCCACTTTCAAAATAAGCTCGACAGATCACCTGCTATGACGTTTTCACTTTTCGGCGACAAATTTACCCGCCATTCAGGCATTACTCGCCTGATGGAGGACCTCAACGACGGGCTGCGCACACCGGGCGCAATCATGCTCGGCGGCGGAAACCCGGCTCAAATCCCGGAGATGAATACCTATTTCCAGACGCTGCTCGCTCAGATGCTGGAAAGCGGCAAAGCAACCGATGCGCTTTGCAATTACGACGGCCCGCAGGGTAAAACCGAACTGCTGGCACTCCTCGCCGAAATGCTGCGTGACGAGCTGGGTTGGGATATCGAACCACAGAATATTGCACTGACAAACGGCAGCCAGAGCGCGTTTTTCTACTTGTTTAACCTGTTCGCAGGGCGTCGCGCCGACGGCACCACCAAAAAAGTGCTGTTCCCGCTGGCGCCGGAGTATATCGGCTACGCCGATTCCGGCCTGGAAGAGGATCTGTTCGTCTCCGCGCGCCCGAACATTGAGCTGCTGCCGGAAGGCCAGTTCAAATATCACGTCGATTTTGAACACCTGCATATTGGTGAAGAGACGGGCATGATCTGCGTATCGCGTCCGACTAACCCAACGGGCAACGTGATCACCGACGACGAACTGATGAAGCTGGATGCGCTGGCGAATCAGCACGGCATTCCGCTGGTGATCGATAACGCCTACGGCGTGCCGTTCCCGGGCATTATCTTCAGCGAAGCACGTCCGCTGTGGAACCCGAACATTGTCCTGTGCATGAGCCTCTCTAAGCTGGGTCTGCCGGGCAGCCGCTGCGGCATCATCATCGCTAACGAGAAAATCATCACCGCCATTACCAATATGAACGGCATTATCAGCCTTTCACCGGGGGGCATTGGCCCGGCGATGATGTGCGAAATGATTAAGCGCAACGACCTGCTGCGTCTGTCAAATGATGTGATCAAGCCATTCTATTACCAGCGCGTACAGGAGACGATTGCGATACTTCGCCGCTACTTGCCGGAAGAACGCTGCCTGATCCATAAACCTGAAGGGGCGATTTTCCTGTGGCTGTGGTTTAAGGATTTGCCTATCACCACCGAACTGCTCTACCAGCGCCTGAAAAAGCGCGGCGTGCTGATGGTTCCAGGCGATTATTTCTTCCCGGGGCTTGATAAGCCGTGGCCGCATACTCACCAGTGCATGCGCATGAACTATGTGCCCGATCCGGAAAAAATCGAAGCGGGTGTTAAAATTCTCGCCGAAGAAATTGAAAAAGCCTGGCGCGAAGACGGTCAGTAAGTTCTTACGCCAGATTATGCAGCCGTTCGGCGCGTAGTCTGGCAGGCTCAACGCAGCGCAACGCGTGGGTTGGACAGGCCTCCACGCAGGCCGGTCCGCCTTCGCGATGCAGGCATAAATCACATTTCAGCGCCTGCGGCTTATTTCCCTCCAGGCGCACCTGCATCGCCCCAAACGGACATGCCACCACACAGCTTTTGCACCCAATGCAGCGCGTCTGCTCAACGAGCCAGGCTCCCGCCGTACGGCTGATGGCATGGGTTGGACAGACGTTAGCACACGGCGCATCCTCGCACTGATGGCAACCCACTGCCGTTGTGTAGTCGTCCCCCTTAACCACCCGAAGGCGGGGCGTAAAAGCATGAGCGGAGACGGCGTCCTGATGCGACACCGCGCAGGCCACTTCGCAGGTGCGGCACCCAATGCATTTTTCCGCATCCGCCACGATAAATCGGTTCATCTGTTACGCCTCGCGCACGTTAAAATCCAGTTCTTTTGAGATAGCCGCTGGCGCTACCGTTGGAATCAGAATGAATGTAAGCCGGATAAAACATAACGACTCCTGATATCCGTGCTTAATTCCCGCCCGTCGCCAAATACGGGCGAGAGTGCCCGGTTTGATTTTCTTTAAGAATGATACACATGATGCACATCTTTATTGATGGCGCAGATCGCATTAGCGTATCAGGAATATTAATGAGGAAGTCATGACGGGAAGGGAAACGGGAGACTGGTACTCTCAAATATGCCCGGCGGCGCTTCGCTTGCTCGGGCCTACGTAAAACTGCGATGACAGTCCATGTAGGCCGGATAAGGCGAAGCCGCCACCCGGCTTTACCGCATCAGAAACGCCAGGTCAGGCCGGTCATCAGCGCAAAGCTGTCGTCGCGGTCGATCATCGGGCTGTTCTTCACGTCGTCAGGCAATACGGTGTAGACCGCGCTGGCGTTGAGATACAGCTTCTGTGTTAACTGATATTTGGCCGCCAGGCCAACGTATGGCGTCCAGCTGTCACCGGCGGTGTATTCATCCAGACCTGAGCGGCGAGACTCGCTGCCGGATACGCCGTAGTAGTAGTCGTTATAGCTTTCGTCGCTATAGAAAATACCGACAGAGGGCGTCAGGGTCAGGCGTTCCATCCTGATTGGACGGAAGTAAGAAACCTCGCCGATCATACCGCCGCTTTCATCCGTGGCATCACCAGAGACCGCCACTTTCAGAGAACCCCAGCTTTCGTGGCGGTAGTACGCGCCGCCGAGGAAGGCAGAGGCTTTACGCTCATCAAGCTGTTTCATCTGATGGTCGTCGTTGTCATCTGGATCGAAATGCAGCGGCATCCACGATGCGGTCAGGCTGAGTTCATTTTTTGCGTCTTTCCACAGGATCCATCCGCCCGTGGTCTGACGAACATAAAAACGATCGCCTTCGTAGCTAATTAACGGTACTGCAGTAGTATTTTCGTTATAGCCTTTGTAAGGAGACTCATTAAATACAGCCCCCGCTCCTAGTGAAAAGTCACCGGCCATTGCTGAGGATGTTGCAAATAACGTGGCAGCGATGAGTAAATTGTATTTAATAGTCATTACGTGTAATCCATTAAAATGCCAAACAAGCGAGGCGCATAATAATGGTTACAAATTTGCCAATGCAACGCTGCGGTTTATATAATATTATATATAAAATCATATAGATGGGTGCGCATGATGAATAAATTACAGCTAAAACCACGCGAATTAAAAATCATATCCGTCATCGCAGCAACCCACAGCATCGGCGATGCCGCCGCCCTGCTGGGCATGGCGCAGGCCAACGTCAGTAAATATCTGTCTGATTTTGAAACGCGGGTTGGACTCAAGGTTTTTGAGCGCACCACGCGCCAGCTGGCCCTGACCCAGTTTGGTGAAGCGTTACTCCCTTACGTTAATGCCACGCTGGACAGGAACAGTCAACTCGTTAATTTTATTGCTGATTATAAGCATGAGAAGCGCGGAAAGGTCACGATATATGCCCCTACAGGTATCGTAACCTATCTCGCGCGCCACGTGATCCATCAGATAGAGGATATCGGTGACATCCGCATCTCCCTGAAAACCTACAACCTTGACCGGAATGAATTTTCAGAAGGCGTTTCCTTTCCGGATGACTGCGACATTTTAATTACCTATGCGCAACCGAAAGACGAAAGTCTGGTTGCCAGCGTGTTAACAAAATATTCCGTTACGGCATTTGCAACCGTTGAGTATTTAAATAAGCATCCCTTAAAAGGACCTGAAGATTTAATTAATCACTCCTGTATTCTCATTGACTCCATGCTGGTCGATGATGCAAATATCTGGCGTTTTCGCGTGCACGGCAGTGATAGCGTGCATGACTACCGGGTGACCGGTAATTATATTTGCGACAATACGCAGACGGCCCTGGAGCTGGCAAGAAATAATCTTGGGATTGTTTTTGCGCCAAAAGAGGGTAATGACTCCAAATTATTGATAGTGTTTTATGTTCAGATAATGCCCGATGAC
>ERZ507072.1374-NODE-1374-length-12035-cov-5.593823_pt1 | contig 12035 bp, 11 predicted proteins | sample MGYA00512864_ERZ507072 | MGnify/ENA metagenome assembly ERZ507072 | reverse complement strand
CCACTTATGAGCAAGCTCATGTGGATTTAGACCTTTTGACCCTGGCATCATATATTATACATAATGATCAAGTGAAAATGTCATTGCTTTCTTTGTGACAGGGTGCCTGAACTCCAACTGATATGCACAAAGACACAGTGGTGTGCGCCTCGCGGTCAGCTTCGGTGAGTCGGGGTTATACTTCGTGTCACCGATGATCGGGCAGCCCATACCGGAAAGCTGCACACGAATTTGATGATGGCGTCCAGTATCTAACTTGATTTTTAGCTGGCTGGTCGCGACAGGAATTGCGGAAGCAATATCAGCAAAAAATGTAGTATCAACTAAATCATAATGAAGCTTTGCTAATTTGGCATCTGCAGTACCTTTCTGACAGATTCTGGAAGTATTTGTTCTGGCATCTTTTACAAGGAAGTTTTCTAAATCAGCAGATGTTGGTTCTGGCGTTCCCGCAACTAATGCATAGTAATGCTTACCGAAGCCGGAAGTTGTAAGCTGCCGGTTCAGATCCTTTGCGGCAGCAGGCGTCTTGGCGAAGACGAGAATTCCACTTACCGGCTGATCCAGTCTGTGAATGACGGCAAGGTACGGCTCACCGGATTTACCAGAAGTCATGCTGATATGATTTTTTAAAAGGCTCACCATGTCAGGGGAGCCGATGCGTTTGCTTTGGGTTGCAACTCCGGCCGGTTTGACACAGACCAGAATCTGTGTATCTTCGTATAAAATGTTGATGTTATTTATCATGTCATATTCCTTTGTAATTTCATAAAATAGTTCTTAGATCAAAAAATATAAGCATAGGTCAAGATTCGGATAGAGTCCTGACCTATGCTTATATTGAAATAAAAACGCAGGGTTGTCAAGAACATAAATAAAATGATAGATAATTGCTATAAATAATGTTTCAGATAAAAAGTTTTCGAGTATGAGTGCTAAAAATAAAGATACCGCGTGAACAGGAAAAACATAGAAGTTCACACGGTAATTTTTATTCCCAATTCGATGGCTGTACCGGGTATTTTGCACATTTTCTTGCTGCACTCATATAAGCATCAATGTTTTCCAGTGATGTCTGAACCGGAATATCACATCCAGGAGCAATCGTGAATCCACGTGGGTTGTCCCAGCATTTGCGGAAGCAGCCGATGACAGCCTGTTCGATAGATTCCGGAGTGCCTCGCAGAATTTCAATTGGTGAGACATTTCCCATGATGGAAAGTTTGTCGCCAACAAGATCTTTGGCAACAGCAATATCTACGGCACTATCGATACTGACTCCACGGATACCCATCTCAGGGAAGGTCTCCAGAAGTTTTGTGGTATCTCCGCAAATGTGGAAACCAGAGCCGCGGCTGCCCCATTCTTTCCATTTATCCATAACTTTTACATAATAAGGAATGACAAATTCACGGAACTGTTTTGGTGACAGAAGGGAAGCTGTTGGCTCAGCAAGTCCGATTCCAATCTGATTCTCTACGAATTTACGTCCAACTTCAATCGTAATGTCCGCAGCGAAGTCCAGAAGTTTATGAAGTCCTTCTTTATCTTTTCGCATAGATTTTAGGATTATTTCAACACCGGCAAGGTTGGCAGCAGTTGTAAATGGTCCCATTAGACCGACTCCTGTGAAAATCTCATCGTTTAATTCGTCTTGAATAATTTGGACAGCCTCAAATGCAGTCTGGGCATTCGGGTCATTTTCAAAGCGAATTTTTTCCAAATCTAATTGATCAATCTCAGAAAAATCTTTTAAAATATTTTCCTTAATCATAGGAATTCCGAGTGGATCGTATGTAGATTCTGCACCGAAAGCAACCGGGATTCCGTCAATACGGTAGTTGACACTTAAGCCATCTTGCCCGAAACGTTTGTAGCTTTCGATAAGCCAGTGAGCGCGTGATTTTGCCTCTACGAAAGCATCTTGATAAGATGCCCCGAAGTTCATTCCAATATATGGTGAAAATAACTTGATCGGCATACGGTCTACTGGTTTTCCTGCAAACAGGGCAAATGCCCGTTCTTTAGGGGTCATTTGATCATCTTTGTGCATAAGGATTACCTCTCTTTTTATTGATATTTTTATTATACGACAGAATGGAGACAGGGACAAGGAAAGTGGATGAAAATGATATTGGAATAGATAATGATACACAAAATATATAGAGGATTTAAATACTAGTGTTAGTGCAAGGTGTGGTATAAAGTGCGGAGAGACAAGCGTTGATGAAGGTCTGAAAGAGGCTGAAGATTATGCAAATGGACTGTTAGATGAATATTGGGCAAATAAATAAAAGATAAATGCATAATAGTCGATGCCTGCAAGTTTTGCAGGCATCTTTTTACACTATTGATGATTGCGCAATAAGATGAAAGGACGATTATGAATAAAAAGAAAATAGCAAATCTGGCACCATATGGTTATATTACGCCGATTACAGTAATCCTGGTCGGCTTTGTTATTGTGTCAGTCATCGCCATATGTTAATTGGCAAGATTGCAAATAGTGTTATTTTCATTCCGGTACTTTGTTCCAATGCGGCAACAGGTGTTATCTGGAGAGAATTGCTGAACGGAAAATTCCGGCAGTAGAAACATTTTTTGGCTTGTTTGGGATCAAGGCATCTATGTTACTTGGAAATGCTAAGACAGCACTGGCGGTTGTTGCAGCGGTGGCCATTTGGAAAATGTTAGGGTATTATGTAGTTATTTATTCTTCAGGGTTACTTGGGATTTCAGAGTCATTTTATGAAGCTGCAAAAGTAGACGGTGCGGGAACAGTGACAAGATTTTTTCGGATAACATTGCCAATGTTGAAACCGACGATTATATTAGCAGTGTTCTTATCAATTACCTCATCATTACAGTGCTTTGATTTGATTTACACAATGACGGGTGGCGGACCGAATAATGCATCTACAACATTGGTGATTTATGCATATTCATTGTGCTTTGCAGGTTCCAGCTCCGCGGGATATGCAATGGCAGTTTCCAATATATTATTTGTTGTAATTCTGGTTATAGCAATGTTGCAGCGTGGAATGATGAAGCGTGAAGCATCAGAGATATAGAAAGGGGGAAATATAGGATGAAAAAAGTAATTAATAAGATCTTCATATATATATTTATGTTGATTATTATATTTATCAGTGTGATTCCATTTGTTTATATGGTAATGATGTCTTTTAAATCAACAACGAATGCTTATGATTTTGATTTTTCATTGGAAAAGCTGACACTGATGCAGTATCAGAAAATTTTTTCCCTGGCTAATTTTCCAAATTACGTATTTAACAGCGTGTTTGTTGCAGTTGTTGGTGTAATTCTTACGGTAACAGTATGTTCACTGGCAGGGTATGCATTTGCAAAGATGGATTTTAAAGGAAATGATAAGTTGTTCATCTTTTTGATCATGACAATGGTCGTTCCGTCAGAGGTTATTATTATTCCGTTATTTTTGATTATTAAGAATCTGGGTTGGTTAAACACTTTTAAAGCGCTGATCTTGCCATTGCCAACAGCATTTGGCGTATTTATTATGCGGCAGGCCATTCTGGATATTCCGGATGACCTGATCAATGCGGCTAAAATAGATGGCTGCGGACGTTTGCGTATTTTCTTTAAAGTGGTATTGCCGATGGTGAAATCATCTATTATAGCCCTGTCTATTTTTACATTTGTCGGAGCATGGAACAACTTTTTATGGCCGATGGTGTCTTGTTCAAAACAGGAAATGAAGACGTTACCATTGGCACTTGGTATGATGAAGACATTGTATAATACAGATGTAGGTCTGACTATGGCATGTGCAGTTATCAATTTCCTGCCACCATTTATTTTCTATGTATTTATGCAGAGTAAATTCAAAGAAGGAATGACGTTGAGTGGAATCAAAGGATAGAGGGGAAAATAAAATATGAGTATTTTTGACCAGAAAGTAATTAAATATGAAATGAAACCACTGAGTTCTCTGGAAAAGGTATTCCCAGATGAGACTCCGGTATACCGTATGGAATGTCAGATGTTAAGTGGTCTGTGGGGAGAGACGGTATCATTTCAGGTGGCATATACCGGTGATTTTGTAATGCGTGAGCGATTAGATGTGCGCGTAGTTTCTGAGCTTGCAGAGCATGTTCATGTGAGGACGGTGGAGATGGTTCCGGTCGGACGTGCGACAAATGGAATCGTAGATGATAATTATCTGAAGACGACTTCTGGATTGTATCCGGATCTTCTTAAAGATTTAAAGGACGGAAAAGTGATTGTCTATTCACGCCAGTGGCGCAGCCTTTGGGTGGATGTGGATATTACAAATGAGATTCCGGCGGGAGAGTATGAGATAGAGCTTCAGCTTATCAAAGAAGGTGAAGTTGTATGTAGTGCAAAACAGAAAGTGACAGTTATCGGAACGGAACTTCCGAAACTGGATATTATGCACACAGAATGGATGCATGCAGATTGCCTGGCGGATTATTATCATGTAGAAGTGTTTTCAGAGGAACACTGGAAGCTTCTGGAAAATTACTTCCAGGAATATGTAAAACGTGATTGTAATATGATGCTGACCCCGTTATTCACTTCGCCGCTTGATACTGCAATTGGACTTGAGAGAACGACTTGTCAGTTGATTGACGTAGAAGTAAAAGATGGAGAGTACGTATTTGGATTTGCGAAGCTGAAGCGCTGGATCGATCTCTGTAAGAAATGTGGAATCGAGTATTTTGAAATGTCACATTTGTTCTCACAATGGGGAGCAAAATATGCACCGAAGGTTGTTGCAACTGTAAATGGAAAGAAAGAGAAGATTTTTGGCTGGCATACACCGGCGGTCGGGGAATATACAAAATTCCTTGAGAGTTTTCTTCTACAGTTGACAGCAAAGCTAAGAGAATGGGAAATTGCAGATGTGACTTATTTTCACATTTCAGATGAGCCAAGAGAAGAACATTTGGAGTCTTATAAGGCTGCAAAAGAATCCCTTGGAAATATGCTGGACGGATTTCACACATTTGATGCATTATCCAGTTATGAATTTTACCGTCACGGTCTAATTGACAAGCCGGTTCCTGGAAATAATGAAATTGAAGAGTTTCTTGCAAATGGTCTGACGGATATGTGGACTTATTACTGTACAGGACAGTTTTATGAAGTAAGTAACCGTTTTATGTCCATGCCATCTGCGAGAAATCGTATTTACGGTGTGCAGCTGTATAAATATGAAATTATTGGAGTATTACATTGGGGCTATAATTTTTATAACAGCCAGTATTCCATTGAACACATTAATCCATATGAAGTGACAGATGCGGCCGGAGCATTTCCGTCAGGAGATCCATTCCTTGTATATCCAGGTGAAAATGGACAGCCAGAAGAGTCGCTTCGTATGATGGTACATGACGAAGCTATGACAGATCTGCGGGCACTGAAATTACTGGAATCTTTGACAAGTAGAGAGCATGTCATGGAGTTGATTGAAGGAAACCTTCCGGAGCCATTGACATTCAAGCGCTATCCAAAATCCGATATGTATCTGATTCAGTTAAGAGACAGGGTGAATCGTGAGATTAAGGAATTCACGGCTGAACGGAAATAAACCGGAAATAAACAGAGTGTCACTTGGTGAGAGATGGACGTGATTAGAGAGACAGATGTGATTAGAGAGACAGATGTGATTAGAGAGACAGATAAGACGCAGCTACCGAAACAAGCAAGTTGAAGCTGCCAAAATGGGAATATAAATTGTTTATAGAGAACATTTATATGAATAAAAAAGCAACAATTTGTTGCAAAATATCAAAAAATTCCGAAAACATGATATAATAAATCACCAACGTAAAGGGTGATTGAATCACAATCACAAGCGGTAATTCAACCGAGAAAAAAGAGAGAAGTTGTTCATTCAAAATCTTCTCTCTTTTTTATGGCATTTATTAACGCGCAGGATTACAACGCGCAGCATTATGTAGTATACATCTTGACAAAGTGCATGGGATAGATTAAAATTATGAGCAAATTGATATACTTTTTGGCGATGAATGGAATTAGTACATGTAAGCTGGCTCAGAGAGGACATTATATGGTGTGAGGTGTCTGCTATGAACTGCATGGAACCGGTCCTGGAGCCTCTGCATGAAAATGCAGCGTCTGACCAGCGTTAATGGAGAATGGAGAGAACTGTGCTGTCTGATATTTGCAACATAGCTACAGTTAATTTAGGGTGGTACCGCCGGAGCTTTCGGTCCCTGATATGGGGAGATGAAGAGTCGGCGGTTTTTTATATAATAGATAATTACATTTTTATTAAATTATATGAAAAGTTCCCGGCAGAAAAAGTAACTCCTCGGAAATAAAACATTTCCTGTAAAAGTACATTTTTGAAATGGAAATGAACAGAATTTTACAGAAATAAAAGAACAAGAAAAAGGAGAATTGTGATGGCAAAGGATAAGAAATTAGTAAAAAATATCACATCACGTGATGAAGATTTCGCACAGTGGTATACAGACGTTGTGCGAGAAGCACAGTTATGTGATTATTCAAGCGTAAAAGGATGCTTGAACTACCTTCCAAATGGATTTGCAATCTGGGAGCTTATAAAAGCTGACCTTGACAGAAGATTTAAAGAGACAGGTGTAGAAAATGTATATCTTCCATGTCTGATTCCAGAAGCACTTCTTGAGAAAGAAGCAGATCATATCGAAGGATTTGCACCAGAAGTAGCATGGGTAACACACGGTGGAATGGAGAGACTCCAGGAGAGATTTTGCGTAAGACCTACATCTGAGACATTGTTCTGTGACTTATGGGCAAGAACAGTACAGTCTTACAGAGATTTACCAAAAGTATGGAACCAGTGGTGCTCCGTACTTCGCTGGGAGAAGACAACGAGACCGTTCCTTCGTTCCAGAGAATTCTTATGGCAGGAAGGCCACACGATTCATGCAACATATGAAGAGGCTGAACAAAGAACAATCCAGATGTGGCAGATTTACAAAGACTTCTACAAAGAGACAATGGCTGTACCATTTGTAGCAGGTAGAAAAGCAGAGCATGAGAAATTTGCAGGAGCTCAGGATACTTATACAGTAGAAGCACTGATGCACGACGGAAAAGCACTGCAGTCCGCAACAAGCCATTTCTTTGGAAGCGGATTTCCGGAGGCATTTGGAATTCAGTATATCGACAAAGACAATCAGCTTAAGAATGTTTACGAGACATCATGGGGATTGTCCACAAGAAGTATCGGAGCGCTTATCATGGTTCACGGTGACGATGACGGACTTGTTATCCCACCACACCTTGCACCAGTTGAGTGTCGCGTAATTCCAATTGCTCAGCACAAAGAAGGAGTACTGGAAAAAGCAAATGAATTGCTTGATGAGCTGAAAAAAGCCGGATACAGAGTGAAGATTGATGATTCCGAGAAGAGTCCGGGATGGAAATTCTCAGAGCAGGAGATTCTCGGAATCCCAACACGTATTGAAATCGGACCAAAAGACATTGAAAATAATCAGGTTGTAGTAGTACGTCGAGATACCCGCGAGAAGATTGTTGTGTCATTAGATGAAATAGCAACAAAACTTCGTGAGATTCTTGAAACAATCCAGCAGGATATGTACAATAAGGCAGAAGAGTTCCTGAAAGCACACATCGATACAGCAGTAACGATGGACGAGATGAAAGAAAAATTCGCAGCAAACCGCGGATTCGTAAAAGCATGTTGGTGTGGAGATCCAGTATGCGAAGGCGAAGTGAAATATGAGACAGGCGGAGCTGCTACAAGATGTTTGATCGAAGATGAACCGATGATCTCTGATAAATGTATTTATTGCGGAAAACCAGCAAAACATATGGCATATTGGGGAAAATCTTACTAGAAAGAAACACAATTCAATTGGGGACGGAGGTTTTTTAAAAAACCTCCGTCCCCAATTGAATTTTATGGTATTGTGTTCGTAAATTTCTTGCATTATAGAAACAAATGTGTTAATTTAATTCTACAACGCAATTCTTGTTATTCATGATATTTCTACATTATTATCAGTATTTGGCGTGTCGCCGAGAATTGCCAACATTTATGGAAGAAAAGTAGATAGGGAGGAGGATGCCTATGCCGAGAAGAGCAAGGCGTGAAAGTGCAACGGGTTTTTATCATATTGTATCCAGAGGTTTGGATCGGGAAAATATTTTCGGTGAAAAACGCGAAAAAACCAGGTTTTTGAATTTGCTTAAAGACAATTTAAAAGATTGTAATATTGAGATCTATGCATATTGTGTTATGTCAAATCATTTTCACCTTTTAGCAAAAGCTGAGAAAGAAATTATGCCAATATTTATGGCAAAAGTGCTGGGAAGATATGCGAAATATTATAATTATAAGCATAATCGTACTGGTTATGTATTTGAAAATCGATATAATACGCAGTGTATAGAAGATGAAAGGTATTTTTGGAGCTGCTTGCGTTATATTCATATGAATCCAGTAAAAGCAAAAATATGTAGTAACATAATGCAATATGAACATAGCAGTATGAGGGAATATACTGGGAAAAGAAAGAATAGAGAAGTATTATGTGAAAAAGCATTAAAGTTATATGAGGAAAAATTTAAAGATGGGACATCAATTGGAACTTTTCATCAGGAAAAGGATGAAAATGTGTTTTTAGATACAGAAGAGGAAGAGTATAGGCAGTATGTAGAACTGGCGTGGGAACTACTTTGGAACATGCAAGAACAAAGACAACTTCAAGGATTGGAGATTTTACAGTTCGTAGAAAGTAGAGTGCAATTCGAAAATGCAGTAAAAGAAAAGCTAGGAGTCTCGAAAAGTTATGTAAAGAGGATTAGAAAACAAATTGAAGGTGAACTTCACACAATTCAAAAGGGGACAGGATAAGATTCAATTGGGGACGGAGTTTTTTTGAAAAAAACACGTCCCCAATTGAAAGTGTGTTATAATAATACAGATTAATAAGGAGGCATATGAGAATGGAAAACCGGAAGATTGTATTACCTGAGAATGTGAAAAAGATTATAGAAACGCTTCAGACACATGGTTATGAGGCTTATGCGGTCGGAGGATGTGTACGGGATTCCGTATTGGGACGAATTCCTCAAGATTGGGATATTACAACTTCTGCGATGCCTCAGGAAACAAAAACATTGTTTGATAAGACATTTGATACAGGAATTGAGCATGGAACAATTACAGTTTTGCTCGATCATGAAGGATACGAGGTGACGACCTATCGAATTGATGGAAAATATGAAGATAACAGACATCCGAAGGAGGTTACATTTACCAGGTCGTTAAAAGAGGATCTTCTCCGTCGAGATTTTACAATCAATGCGATGGCATATAATGATGCAGATGGACTTGTAGATATTTTTGGCGGAATGGAAGATTTGAAAAAAGGAGTTATTCGCTGTGTGGGAAATGCAACGGCAAGATTTTCGGAAGATGCTTTGCGTATATTAAGAGGAATACGGTTTGCGGCACAGCTTGGATTTGAAATTGATGACGAGGCGAGAATGGCTATGAAAGAGCTGGCTCCAACGCTTCGGAAAATTAGTGCAGAGCGAATTCAGGTGGAACTGGTAAAAACGTTAGTTTCTGATAGACCGGATATGTTACGGACAGCTTATGAGCTTGGAATTACAAAGCAGTTTTTGCCGGAATTTGATCTTCTTATGAAGACGGAACAGGAGACGCCACACCATATGTACAATGTAGGGGAGCATACATTACATGCATTAATGAGGGTGCGTCCGGATAGAATATTACGTATTACAATGTTGCTTCATGACATGGGGAAACCTGAGTACAAGACTATGGATGAGACGGGACAGGCACATTTTAAAAAACATGCAATTGGTAGTGAGCATATTGCCAAAGAAATTTTAAAAAGATTAAAATTTGATAATGAGACAATCCGAACTGTTGCAAGGCTGGTGCTTTATCATGATTATCGTATGCCGGCAGAAGCGAAAAATGTAAGGAGAGCCATGAATAAGATTGGCGAAGACATTTTCGAATATTATATGGAAGTGAGACGTGCGGATGTGTTAGCACAGAGTACATATTTGCGGGAACGAAAACTAAAAAATCTAGATGATATAGAAACACTGTATGCAAAAATTAAAGAGGCGAAGCAATGTGTTTCATTGAAAGAACTGGCTGTAAGTGGTAGCGATTTGATAGCTATTGGAATTAAGCCAGGAAAAGAAATTGGTGAAATATTGAATCGATTACTGGAAATGGTTATAGAAGATCCGGAATTGAATCAGAAAGAAATTTTACTGAAAAAAGCTACAATTTAAAAAGGGACAGGTTGAAGTTCAAATGGGGACGGGGTTTTTTTGAAAAAACCCCGTCCCCATTTGCATATTTTCGCAATTGTTTTCATAGGATAGAGAGAATATGTAGTAGAGTGCAGGGGGCTGAATATGCAAGATTATGAACGGGATAATATATTAGAACAATATGAAATTGCCGTAAATAGCACCCGGAAGACCAGGGGTGCTATTTTATGCAGCACAGATAAGGGTGTGTTTTTAATGAGAGAGCTAGGAGTATCTGAAAAGAGGCTTCCTGCGCTTATCGAATTGTATGAGTATTTTATGGATTATGGTTATCAAACTATAGATATGCCAGTGAAAAACCGGGAAGGAGATTATGTAACAAAGGGGTTTGATGGAAGTATTTACATGCTTAGACGAATGCCGCCGGGGCGGGAATGCGATGTAAGAAGAGCGGCAGAACTTTTTGAGGCAGCAGGTAATTTGGCGAAGATACATTTGTTGATGAGAAAAAAAATAATGGAAAATGTGTCGGAAGCGGAGAATTTGGAGGAGGGGTATATAAGACATAATCGAGAATTACGTAAAGTGCGGGCATACATCAGAAATGTTTCTCCGAAAGGGGAGTTTGAATATTTGTTCCTGGAGTATTTTGATCAGATGGAAGCCTGGGCAGACGCAGCGGTTAAAAGCCTGAAAGCTTCGGGATATAAACAGCTTTATCAACAAAGCATTGATGCAGGATATATGGTACATGGTGAATACAATTACCACAATATTTTGTTTGATGCGACTTCTGAAAAAGATAATTATGGGCATAGAAAGTTAAACGTTTACACGGTGAATTTTGATCATTTTAAAAAGAATGTTCAAGTAGAGGATTTGTATTATTTCTTAAGAAAGGCAATGGAAAAACAAGGTTTCAAAGAATGGATCAGCGATGGAATACTCAATGCATATTCAGCAATTATACCGTTGGGGAAAAATGAATTGGAGTATTTGAAAAATAGATTGATGTATCCAGAAAAATTTTTTAAAGTTGCAAATTCATATTATCATTCAAATAAAGCATGGATATCAATAAAAAATGTTGAAAAAATGCAGATGGCAGTCAGACAAATGAAGGAAAAAGAACATTTTTTAAATCACTTTTTTGATGCTCGGATTTAAATCTTAAAAATGCCTAAAAAGCCTATAAATACGCGGTGAAAAGGGTAAATATCCTTGACAAATATAGGGAAAACAGGTATAACAATATCTAGAGGCAGGGTGCCTAGATAAACAGGAGGAGGAAATTATCCATGAACAAAACAGAATTAGTAGCAGCTATTGCTGACAAAGCAGAGATTTCTAAGAAAGATTCTGAAAAAGCTTTAAAAGCTTTTGTTGATGTAGTTACAGAAGAACTTAAGAAAGGTCATAAGATTCAGTTAGTTGGATTCGGAACATTCGAGACAAGCGAGAGAGCTGCAAGAGAGGGAAGAAATCCGTCTACAGGGGAGACAATGAAGATTGAAGCTTGCAAAGCACCTAAGTTCAAAGCTGGTAAAGCATTAAAAGACGCTGTTAACGAGTAATGGATTAGTTCTAGATAAGTGTACGGGCGGGGAGTTGTTGGCTCCTCGTTCTTTTTGGTATATGGAAATTGTGTGTAAGAAGCGTACAATTTAATTGGGGACGGGGTTTTTTTGAAAAAACCCCGTCCCCAATTGGAAGCACATGGAGAAATAATACGA
>ERZ507072.1368-NODE-1368-length-12064-cov-10.302440_pt1 | contig 12064 bp, 23 predicted proteins | sample MGYA00512864_ERZ507072 | MGnify/ENA metagenome assembly ERZ507072 | reverse complement strand
CTGTGGAAAAGTGTATTCAGTTGCAACTGATACAAACCGAGTTAGACCCAGTTATCGGTGTTACAACGCCCTGTTTGGTCACAATCCCGTTACGATTGAGCCTGCTTGTATTCAGTCCGATTCACCTGCGCCGGACGGCGCCGGTCCCAAACGGAACCACCCTAGAAAACCCCTATCGCAGTCGGCGGACGGAACGTATGAACGGCTCATCAAAGGGAAAAATCCGACATCGACGGTTCCGACGAGAACGCGCTGCTCGAGCGCTCCGCGCCTGCGCCGAGGCGGACCCCGCCGTCACCGCACTGCTCGGCGGCATCGCCGTGTCCATCCACGACTGATTCCGCGCATAGCCTCTCCTTTCGGAAACCGAAAAGGAGAGATGCATGGAGCCCACAAGCATCGCCGACGCCGAGGCCCGCGCGCTGGCTGACGCCTACATGGAGGATGCCCGTCACGTAGGCGTCGCCCGCGCCATATACGCGGCCTACCGCGCCGGACGCGATGCCGCGACCACCAATTATGAAGTTCACCGCGCCGCGTTCCACATGGCCGCCGCATGGAACGACGCCCACGACGCGGCGACCGTCGCCGACGACTGGGAGGGCATGGCCCGCATCGCGCTCGACGCCGCCCGCGTCGGCCATGAGGAGCCGCTCCCGCCTGAATTGCTGGAGGCCGTGTTTCGATGAGCGGATGGACCGTCGTGGACAGCCACGCCGTGCGCACGGCCACCCTCATCCTGTCCGGCATGGTCGGCGCGCTCGTGCTTGTCGTGTTCATCATGGGCGGGCACGAGCGTGTCTGGTGGACGGGACTCATCGCCCTGGCCGGATGGCTACTCCTGTTCGTGCCGAGATTCGTCAGGGAGGACCGTCGATGGCGGAAGGAAAACAAGTGAGGCCACGCCTGTTCGAGGCCGACCTGCCGAAGGATCCACGCAAGCCGATACGGCACCCGTTCGACGCGGTGCCTTATACGCCGCCCGACCAGATACTGGACGAAGAGGGCCTGCTGCGCCGCCTGATGGCCGCGCCCGACCAAGTGCTCTGGTGGCCGCGCAACAGCGCCAACCGTCTGCTTGCCGAACGTATGGTGAAGCACGGATGGCTCGACGGCGACGGCACCCGGGGCTTCACGCCCTCCGACGACGGCGCCGCCGCCATCAGGGCGCTCGACGCCGGACAGCCCGCGCCCGACTGGAATCGCCCGTTGGGCGCGCTGTTCTAGCCTCCGGGACGCATGCACCCGGTGTGAACGAAAAAAGGCGGCCGAGAGCCTTGGGGCCATACCCGCTCCGGCCGCCTTGGCAAGCGGGCCGCGCCCATCCAATACGGGCGGGGGCCACCGTGGAGTATTGGCGTCCACGCCCGCGGAAACGCCGACCACTTCGAAGACATCAAGGAAAGGAGGTTGTCGACATGCTGAACGACGACCAGTTGTTCGAGGACTACGGCATCGAGGTCTGAATGCCGTGAAGGGCCATGGAGCCGGACGGCTCCGGCCGCAATGCGCCTGCGGTGCGATGGTGCGCATACCGCCTTCCCAAGGCGGGGACGCGGGTTCGATTCCCGTCGGGCGCTCGAAGACAAGAACCCCGCCTCCGAATCTGGAAACGGATTGGAGGCGGGGTTCTTCGTCGTTCCATCCTAGCCCAGGATGTCCACCGTCCACGCCCGCAGATTCTGCACGACGAGGGTGACGCCGTCGCGGTCCGTGGCGAACATGCCGTCCGAGAAGCCGTCCCAGACGTCGGACCGGACGCCGAAGCGCAGAGCCACACGCTCGCGGTTCCGCTCGCGGACGCGCTCCGTGGGGCTGGACCTCAGCACGGCCACAAGGCACGCGGCTCCCAGCAGCAGGAAGGCGGCGCCGGCCAGCGCGCCCACCCTCAGCGCGGGCGCGAACACGCCCAGCATGAGGGGCAGGCAGGCGGCGGCGACCGTCAGCGCGATCGCCGCACGGCATCCGCCGCTCCCGTCGTCGGGGCGCGGTTCCAGTTCCACGGGCTCCATGATCCGCTCCTATGCGAACACGGGCGAGTCCACAATAGCCAGGTCGGCGCGCCTGTAACCGGCCTCACGGGCCGTGCGCTCCTCGAACGCGGTCAGCCTGCCCGGATCGCCCATCACATCGTTCGTCCGCACAAGGTAGTCGCGCGTCAGCACGGGCTCCCACTCACCGTCCGGCGCGAGCCGTTCGACGCGCAGGCGGAAGCTCCAACCGATGCCGACGGGCCGGATCGGCTCGTAGCGCAGGCGGGCGGTTCTGCAACTCGTCCTTCTTCTCACAGCTCCATGCCCCTTGCCTTCAGCCTCCACATGGCGGCCGGAGGCGCGCTCCAGCCGTCGAGCAGACGCAGCTCGTCGTCCGAATAGTCCGATTCCAGCAGGGCGATGCGGCGGGACACGGCGCGTCTCGCGCGGGTCAGCCCCGAGTCGTGTCCGCGGGCCAGCTCCCACATGCCCTTCCAGAACGGGGCCATGTCCTGCCAGTCGGCGTGCTCCAGCACGCGCAACAGATGGGTGGCCCCGTTGTCCGGAAGCGCCAGGTCCACCTCCATGGAGGGCACCGGCAGCGGGGTGGCCGCACCGAGGGCGTGGGCGTCGCGGCGGGTGTATGACGGGCGCAGTTCGTCCGGCTCCGCATGGTCCAGATACCACAGGGCCTTCCTCAGGTCCTCGGCATCCCGGCCCTTCAGCCGGTGCCTGTAGACGTATTTGATGGCGTTGCCGCCCATGAACGGATACAGGCGCGTCAGCTCCACGCACTCGAACGGGCCCGCCTCGTAGTGGGCTGGATGGTTCACGTTGTCGGTCAAGATCTCCAAGACTCCTTCCTTGACATCCTCCCCCGCCTAAAGGCGGGGGATTCCCTTCACCGACCGGACTCCAAGAGAACTTCCGATCGATGTTGAGGGGGTTGACGCTTCATCGGGCCGCCAACGCGGCCCTCCACGTCCAAGGCGGTATCCCCGCCCGTTTTGGCTAAAGCGCGGCTGAGAATGTTTTCAGCCGCGTTGACGTCCGCGTTCGCCCGATACCCGCATTCGACGCAATGGAAGACCGCTTGGCTCTCACGGTTCTCCTTGGCGACGTGACCGCACTTGTGGCAGGTCTGGCTGGTATAGGCGGCGGGAACGATGACAAGGTTTCCGCCGTTGGCGTCCATCTTGTCCTGAAGCCGCTTCGATATGCGACCCCAACAGTTGCTTAGAATCGACCGGTCGAGCCCGGCTTTGGCCCTCGCGCCATTGTGGAGGTATTGGCCCGGCTTCACCGGATCTGGCTTCGGCTTCGGCTTTCTCGTCATGGCTTGGATGTCCAAGTCCTCCAGGGCGACGAGGACGTTCTCCCGGGCGAGCCTTGTCGTGGTCTTCTCGATCCAGTCGTTCCGACGCCGGACGATACAACCTTGCAGAGCGTTGAACTCGGATAACGTCCTCCGCCTGCGTTTGGAAGCGAGCTTGGCGGTTTTGCCGCCCCTGGCCTCGTTGGTCCGGTCCTGGCGGGCCATTCGGCGCTGGAGATGCTTCAACCGCTTCAGTTCGGCTTTCGATGGCTTCGGCATGTCCATGAAGGTTCCGTCGAACGAGGTCAAGGTATGCACGCAGCCACGGTCGAGGCCGATGGCCCCATCTCCGCTTCTCGGTAGCGGCGATGGCGTGTTGACAAACACGAGGCTCCGATGTGTCCAGTCCACATGGATGCTCGTATATGGCCGTATCGGCTGACTCACGCGCACATGGATGACGATACGCCATCTGGCCTTGTCGCCGGGTTTGCGCCATTGGGACGGGTTCATGCCTGTGATGACCACGACGCCGGACTTCCGGCCGGTTTTATGGAATACGGCGTTATGGCAGCCTTTGCTTGGCGTATACCAGCAGACGAAGCCCAGGCCGCGACGCCGTGACTTGAATCCGGGAACGCGGCCACCCGAGGTCTTCTTTCTTTTCAACCCGGCGAACCACTCGGCGTCCTCGATACTATTGGTGGAGCCAAGGATGGCCGAGGGGATTCCCGCCATCCAAAGACATGAGGTCCTAGCCTGGCTATCGGACATCAGAGGCGATACATTGGGTCCACCCAAGGGCTCCTCGGCCCAGTCGATAACCTCGCCGGTCACGTTATCCTTGACGGGCGTGAAACGTGGGCGTTGCTCGCGGCGCTGGTTGAACCTCGAGCGCCATCCGTCGCACAGCCACACCATGATTCGTTCGGGATTGCGGGTCCAGCATGGATTGCCGCAACGGTCAATGCCAAGGAAGACGCTCGCGCCATCATGCCTGACGCCATCGATACGGACCTTCTGGCTCATTCGCGTGATCACCTCCCTTATATTCCGTCTATGTGTCCCAAAAGCCGACCTTCACACCCTCGCCCTGAAGGGCGGAGCACATTTTTATTTCAGGTTGAAAAGAAAAAGGCGCCGCGCGCAGGACGGGTTACGGCGGTCTAGAGAATTGAGAAACCGCTATCCGTCCTTCGCGTCGCCGGCTCCGCCGGGTGAAGAAAAGAAGCCCGGCGCGTGGCCGCGTTGACGCGCGGCGCCAATCAAGGTCATGCGTCCCGGACCGGCAATTCCAGCACGTTTCCTTTCGCGTCGAGCAACGAGGCGCGGCGTCCGTAGACGGCGAGGCGTCCCTCGTATTCCCGTCCGCCGGCCGAGAAACGCACCCCCGCGCCATTCCGCTCGAGGACGGCGATGCCGAAGCGCCGCTCCATGTCCGCCAGCACGGGGCCGGTGGATCCCTCGATGCCCAGCGCGGCGGTGAGGGCCAGCAGAACGACCGACAGCACGAACAACGGCGCGACGGGCCACGCCGAGGCGGCCAGCAGCGCCGCCACCATGCCCGTGGCGGCCAGCGCCACCGCTCCGTGCGGCGTGACCGTGGACCGCGACAGCCCCATGGTCAGCCGCGTCATGGTAGGCGGTTCCAGCGACGGCGCGCGCCGCGATGCTATCCGTTTCGGCGGCACCGGCGGTTCGGGCGCATGTGGCGTGGAGTGGAACGAGGCCGTCTCGATGTCGTCGGACGACCTGTCCGGATTCTCGTCGGTGAATCTGAGTTTCAATGAATCGATGTCGGACATGGCAAGGCTCCTTTCCTTATATGGACTGGGGTCATGCGTCCCGGGCTGGCTTGAGCGCCTTGCTGTCCACGTACAGCCCCGCCTTGGATCCCTTTATCCTCAGCGTGCCCTTGACGGTCTTCCCATCCTTGGTCCACGAGCACGGATACGACCCGTTGTCCGGCAGGCCGTAGGAGAAACCCGTGTCGCACGACACCCGGGAGACGCCCCATACATGCCCGATCTCGGCGGAGAGCGTCCGCGGCGCCTGCGCCTCCACCAGCCCGTGCGCGCCGACCGCCAGCACGGCCGCGGCGACGAGCGCCGCGCACGCGACGGCGGTCCGTCCGCGCCTGATCAGTCCGGCCGCGATGAGCGCGATTCCCACGGCGAGCGCCCCCGCCGCCACCGAAAGGATGTCGGCGTCGCGCGCCGCGCGCGCCGCCTGCTCCCATACGGACAAATCGACCATGTTGTCCCCTTTCGATGTGGGGAAGCTATGCGGATGGGGCGCAGGACGGGTCTTCGCGCGGGAAAACTAGATAAAACCGCGCTCGCCGCCCTTCGCGGAGCCGGCTCCGGGCCAAGCAGTCCATGGCCCGTGTGGTCGCGTTGACGCCCTGTGTTCCCTTATGCGTCCTGGAGCCGTTCGCGCGGCGTCATGCCCTGTTCCTTTCCGCCTGGCGCTCCGTCTTGCGGTCGATCCACGACTCCAGCCGCTCGTCCGTGACGTCGTACATGTCCTGCAACAGGTGCAGGCAGATGACCACGTCGGCCATCTCCTCGGCCAGGTTGTCCTCCAGATCGGGCTTGCCGCGCAGGCGCTTGCTGACCGCCTGGATCAGCTCCGCGCACTCCTCCATGCACACCACGCTTTGCAGGCGCGTCCCGAAGCGCTCGACACTTTCATGCCATACGGCGTTCCTTTCGGTCTTGTCCATCATTCGCCCTCCTCGGGCGGATACCTGTCCAGCGGATATTCCTTCAACAGTGCGTCGCGCAGGTCGGTCAGGTCGATGTCGTCGCCGAATTCGAGTGTGACGGTGCCGTCCGGTCCGCACCGGACGTAGGGCGCATTCCCAAGCTCGTCGTTCTCGAGCGCGATCTCGGCGCGGACCCCATCGGAGGGGATCACGGTTATTCTCATGGGCTATTCCCTTTCAATCGGCTTGATGCGCGGATTGGGCTCCGCGTTCCCGTCGAACAGGGGTATGCGTTGCGGGTCCTCCTTGGAATGCCTGACGACCAGTAGCTCCATGGAGCCGTCCTCGTGGCGGACCACATAGCCCTCCATCGGCTTCCCATCGAACAGGCATTCGATGTACGACATTCCGACCGGCTCCTTACAGGAGTTCCTCTCGGAGCCGAAGCCCCATTCGAGCAGGTATGTCTGGCCATCGTCGTCCAGTTCGTCCGTCGGGACCGCCCGCATCAGACGTTTCGGTTCGAAGCCCCAGGTCGGATCCGCCGGCCGGATGTCGTACTCCTCGTGGGCCCGCATCCATGCGCGGTGGCGCGCCGTCCGGCCGTGGACGAGAACGGACGCCCAGGTGAGCACGGCCGGCAGGTGGAGTGCCGTGTCCGGTTTCTCCTTGGTATGCGCCGTCCACTCCAGGCAGTACGGGCAGAGCCGTGCCTCCCGGCGGAACAGGCGGTGCAGAAGCCATACGGCGGCGGCCGCCGCGGGCAGTGTCGCCAGGCCGAGCAGATATGCGGTGATGACGGTCAAGAATGCCTCCTCAGTTCGGTATGCGGGAGTGCCGGTACCTGCTCGCGTCCGGCATGGGCGGTTTGCGCGACGGGCGTATGATCCGCGGCGTGCCGGTATGGCGCAGCGGCATCCATGCCCACTTGCCGATGTCCGACGGCATGGCGGTGATGCCCGCGCGGCTCAATGCGCGGCCTTCCCCGCCGCGCGGAGCATGCCGTAGGCGATCTCGTCGATGTGCCCGGTCTCGAGGAAGCAGGCCTGAGGGCCGAACAGACGCAGGTTGTCGCGCAGGAATCCGGCGGCGGCCTCGACCTGCTCCTTGGTGGGTTCGTTCCTTTTCGCCATCATTCGTTCCTTTCGATAAGCCGGGAAAGCTTCCCCGCCGCGACGGCCAGGGCGCGGGCGGTCCGGATGTTCAGCATGTCGCTCCCACTGCCGTAGAGCGCGTCGAGGTAGCCGTAGAACCGCATGAGGTCCCCGTACGCGCACGTCTCGCCCGGCGTCTCGCCGGCGCGGTCCCGCTCCGCGATCCAGTCGGCCATGGCCGCCGGGACGTGATACCATCCGGACGCGTGGACGGCCGTGGCGGTCAGGGCGCGGGCCATGCCCGACATGAACGGGCGGACCGTCGCCTCCGGCTCGTTCTCCAGAACCCTGGCCACCTGTCCGAACAGGTCCTCGAGGTCCTCCCAGACCTCCCACGACTCGGAATCGCCCCTCTCGCCGGCCTGTTTGCGCCTATCGGCGCAGAAGACGGTCATACGCTCCGCCGCGTTCATCCGACCTCCTCCAGACTCACGTAGCCGGTGCACAGCCGGTTGCCGACGTGGTCGCCGTTCAGATTGAGGATGACCGGCTGGAGCACATCCGCGAACGACAGCTGCTCCAACGCCGGCTCGTCTGGGAACTGGGTGACGCGGCTCAGGGTGTACTCGAGACGGCCCTCGATGACGGTGCCATGCTCCGTGACGGCGCGGCACCTGCGGCCCGTCAGGTCGATGGGCGGGATGTCCCGCCAGAATTCGTTGTTGTCCATAATCGTCCTTATGCGTCCCAAAGAAAAAAGCCGAGGACGGTTCCCCGCCCCCGGCTTTCGGCTCAGCGCCCACCCCTGCGTTCCGGCTTGGCGCCGCGCAGACGCTCCATACGCTTGCGGCGCTCCTCACGCTCCTCGCGCTCGGCGCGGTTGTAGGCGCTCATCGGGTCCATGCCGCGCCCCATGTTCGTGACCACCTTGTTCCAGTTCGTCATTTTTCGGACTCCTTGATTCCTCGCCAAGGGCGGTCCCCTTGGCTGAACCGTTCATGCGTCCCGAAAAACGCGGGCAATAGGCGATACCGCCTTTGCCCGCGCCGCTATCAGCACCGTTCGATGTAGGAGAGCATCCACGCGAGTTCGCCGTGCTTGCGGGCGTTCTCGGCGCGTGCCGCCGCAAGGCGTTCGACCGCCGCCTCATGCGCCTTTTTGGCGCGGTCCACACGTTCCCTCGCACTCTCGGAACGAAGGCTCTTCTTGCAGACGGGGCACACGCTGCCTCTGAAACGCGCCAGTTCGACGCGTGAGCCACATGCCTTGCACATAATCGTCTTCGACTTGCGGTTGTGGATGTCGGTGGCGGCGCACACCTCGCGGTACCGCTCCTCCGCTTTCCGTTCCGCCGCCGCAAGGCGTTTGATGGCGGCGGTGTCCGGCACGTCCATGTGGTACAGCACCCCGTTCCAGTCAGGCATGGAGGCAAGCTTGTCTATCGCCGCGCGCTTGTCGGCGCACACGATGTTCTTGTTCCAGTGGAACAAATCGTACCAAACGTTAAGCCGCATGCCCCACGCGGCTTGCGCGAGTTCGTACTCGACCGCCTTTTTGTCATTCCATTCCGCGCTTTCCAGCTCAATGGTTCCGCCGTAGTAACTCATGATTTCAGACTCCTTGACCCGCCACACCCTGCGGCGTTGCCCGAATCATGCGTCCCGGCACAACGCGGCCAGCACGGCCTCCTCGCGCGTGCGCCCATACCCGTCGACCAAACGCCCCCATTGGTCCCTGACGACCCACACGACGTCATAGGCGGTCTCGGCCCGTCCGTATCTGCCCGGGCCGAACGGCCTCGGCGGGTTCCTGAAATCGTCATACATCCGCGTGTAGGGGATCTCGCGCCTCTCCGCGCACCCCATGGCGTCACGCACGGCCTCGACCGTCACGCCAGCCTCCTCGGCAAGGTCCCTATAGCCTCTCATCGTTCCGCTCCTTTTCCGTAAGGTACGAAGGACATGCGTCCCGGAGAAACGAAGGAGGCGGTGTGCGCCCGCAGGCTTCGCGCCGCCCCTTCCGGCCCTTTATCAGTCGCAACCGTGACGACTACGACGATGCCGCTTCCGCACCTCAGGCACGGACTCTTTCATCGTCCCGCGGCTGGGACCAGGCGCGTCGCACGCCATCCGCGCCGGGCGCCGGTGGCCGCCCGGGTCCGGGCGGGGGCGGTCACCGGCTATGCGTCCGGTTATTTCGTCTGCACCATCGGCACGGAGCCGTCCGGCACCACGGTCAGGTTCTTCGCGTTGGACAGCGCGTCGATGTACTTCTGCCGGAGCACGTTCTCGGACAGGGACGAGTTGAGGATGTCATTCGCGTCCGCCTCGCCCTGGGCCTTGATGCGCTTCGTCTCCGCCTCGACCTTCGCGGTCTCCTGCTCGGTGACATTCTCCCCCGCCTGTGGAAGCGGGGGCTTCCTGCTCAAGAACCCCAGTGGGTTCAGTATCGACAGGCTATCCCCACATGCCCTGTGGTTCGCACGATTTATGAGTCGTGCTACTCGATGATTCTCATTGCCTCATCCCGAATATTCCGGGCGGCGTTCACGTCACGGTCATGCAACACTCCACATGATGGGCACGCCCATTCGCGGACGCTTAAATCCTTGACCAGAGGATTCTTGTAACCGCAGTCGTGGCATAGTTGGCTGGACGGATACCATTTGTCCACATGAACCAACCGTTTGCCTTGACGGGCGAGCTTGTATTCCAACATGGTGCAGAACATGCCGTACCCGTTGTCTGACGTGCTTTTAGCCAAACCTTTTCTGGCTTTGCGACCATTGGGAAGATAATGTCCCTGACGTTCGGGGTCTGGTTTCGGCTCGGGTTTCTTCATCATGCTTTTCATGCTCAGAGCCTCCACGCCGACCATATCGTATGATGCGACAATCCTGTTGGCTTTCTTATGCTGGTAGTCGCGTCTTTGATTGGCGGTCTTCTCATACAGTCGGGCGACCCGCTTGCACTGTTTACGCCAGTTGGCGGAACCTTTGACCATATGGGAAAGCTTGCGTTGCTCTCTGGCGAGCTTGTCCTGCATTTTTCGATAGTATCCCGGATATTCGGCGTGCTCCCCGTCACTGGAAACATACAGGCCGTGAGACGCGTAGTCCAATCCGACAGTCTTCACCGGCCTCACTTTTTCGGGTATTTGGGTCTCGTACTCGAAAAGGATTGTCGCGGTGTATCTTCCGGAAGGGCAATGCTCCACGGTGACGGATTTCAGTTTCCAATCGTCGGGGATACGCTTGTGTTGGCGGACCGCCAACCATCCGAGCTTGGGTAGTTTCAACCTCCTTGCCTTGTCATCCAATTCGATGTTGCCGTGGGACAGATTCGTCGTGTATGTCTTCCTGCCCCGACGTTTCGACCTGTACTTCGGAAAACCTGTTTTCCCGTCCTCGAAGAACCTCTTGTACGCCTTCTCCAATGCGAGTTGCGCGTTGCAAAGAGCGAAGCTATCCACTTCGCGCAGGAACGGATACGTGTCCTTATACAAGGCTGGGGTGGGATAGCATGACTCCCAAGTGGTCTGGTAGTGGGCGATGCGGGTTTCGAGCATGAGATTGTATACGAACCTGACGCAACCGATGGTACGGTTTACCTGCCGCGCCTGTTCTTCGGTGGGATATGCGCGGAACCTCACGGCGATATGTGTCTTCATGCTTGGGTTCGACCCTTCTCGCCTTGGTCCTCGATGTATTCGCGTATCACCTCGACGGGTGCGCCGCCCGTGGTGAGCAGGCAGAAGCTACGGCTCCAGAAATACTCCTTCCAAAGCTTGCGTCTGATTCCGGGGAACTCCTGTTTCAGCAGTCGGCTGCTGGCGCTCTTGTACGCGTTGATGAACTTCGAAAGTTCGGTCTTCGGCTGGGCGCGGAACAGGACATGCACGTGGTCCACGTCATGATTCCATTCCTCCAACGTGATGCCGTACTTGGGCGCGATGTACTCGAAAATCTCCCGTGCGCGATTGGAAATCGTGTCATCGAACACTTTGCGACGGTATTTCACGACGAGCACGAGATGATAATGCATGAGGAACACCGAATGATGATTTGATTCAAGTTTCACAGCAATCACCTCGTTCCTGATGAGTACGACTGAATACCAGTATAGCATAGGATTATGTCAATTCACCACCCGCCTTAGAGGCGGGTGAACCCTTGACAAACCGGTGTTGGATCATGATTCAAGCCTCCTTCAGGCTGTTTTCTCTTGGAGGGCGTTATGCGTCCCGCAACCGACGCTCCACCTCGTGCGCGTCGTCCGTCGCCATCCTCCACCAGCAGCCGGAACGTTTCAAGCAGGCAGCTTCGAGCAGGCAAGCGGCGGCGGGGGCCATATCCGCCCGGTCCATGCGGTCGAGCCAATGGCGGGCGGCGTCGGCCTCGGCCACCGTCAGGACGTCGGGGTCCCACACGGCGTTCCAGAGCGTGCCACGCGCCCACGCGTCCAACTCGGGCACGTACATGCTCGCGCCTAGGTCCAGCCGGTATGCCAGACGAGCCACGGCTTGCGATCCCCTATCGGCTTTCCGCGGACATGGCAGTCGGCCATGTCTCCTCCAATCGGACCTCGTCGATGACATGGCCGCGGCCGTCGAGCAGGACGACCGACCGCACGCCGAAGAATTTTTCCGCGTCGCCAATCCAGTCGGCGAAGCCCGTGGCGCGGCATCCGTGCCAGCGGCGCAGACGCCAGACCGGTTCGGCCGAACCGGCGAACGCCGCCCCGTACCGGGCGTATGCCCAGTCGAGCGCGGCCATCATGCCGGGCTCCTCGCCCACGTCGGCGGGCGCCACGGCCAGACGCACGCCGTCGGAGCCGGACACCAGGAACGTGTTCTCGTTGTCCGGCCAGCCGGTCAGCTCCTCCAATGCGTCGACGCTCACCGTTCCTCCTCCTCTGCGATTTCGGCCTCAAGCTGTTCGGCCGCCAATTCGTCGAAGGGGACGATCATGGACTCG
>ERZ507072.1363-NODE-1363-length-12113-cov-4.521480_pt1 | contig 12113 bp, 8 predicted proteins | sample MGYA00512864_ERZ507072 | MGnify/ENA metagenome assembly ERZ507072 | reverse complement strand
TGTCTTTATCCCAAAAGGCGAATAAGCGATAAGCCGTTTTATTATATAATGTACGGAACTCCCATATTTCCGAATTCTCCAACTTCTTAAAAAGTTCCTTGTTGCGTTCACCACCTGCAACACGTTTGATGTTGTAGTAAATCTTGTAGGATACCGCTTCGGGTAAACTCTCAATAAAGTTTTGTGCCTCGTCTGTCAAGACAAGTCGGAATATATTTTGTTCCATACATTTTCTTTTTGCATACAAAGGTAAGTATAATGTTTCACAAACAAGAAACATCATAAAGAAAAAGGCATTATGCCCCCTCTTTTTAACATTTTTGGAAAAGATAATTGCGTATAAGAAACTTACTTTTAAGCCCTTGCTCATAGAGAATCCACAGACTAATAATAAAATCTAAAAAAACGAATGAATTTATCGTTTATCAGCGTAATTGTCGTACCTTTGCCAAAAGAAAAGAGTTGCTTGCCAAGCAAACGTATGAATATTGGAGAAGTTAAAACTATTGCCAAATCATTACCTCAATACAGGCAATAAGCTCATAAATAGCTCATTTTAAGCTGTTCGGCAGATTTTAGCGTGATTTTCTCAAAAAATACATTTAATCTAATCATAGTTCTTTATTTTTAATATTGACTTTGTATTCAATTGCCGGTTGCAAAATTATCTATTTTTTATGAATCCCCAACAAATTATGCGTTATATTTTTGTTAAAATTAGAAGTTTTTATACTTATACGAGGAAAAGTCATCAGTTTACTAATTAATCTTTTTATTTGAAAAATAAATGTCCCACGTTTTTAAGCAATCTTTCTGCTTCCCCCTTATCGGTCTGCATCATGATATTCACCGCCAGAATATCGTTGCATATTCCATCATGCAATTCCTTGGCCAGACGCTTGCGCTCATTCTCCACACCATTGATATAGGATGTCTTTTCCGACAATTCGGCTCTCTGCCTGTCGAGTTTTCTGCGGTATAGGATGACAAGAATGGCTATCAACAATATGATGAGTGCCAGGATGAGCCATAATATACGGATATAGAGCAAGCTCTGTTCGTGGTTCATCTTTTCTATCAGCATTTCTTTCTCCAAGGTCTTGTACTTGATGTTGGCTACACTTACTCCAATCTGAAAAAGGAGCCAAGAGATTATGCCTGCTTCCTTTATGAATGAATACCTATAGATTTCACAGATTGAATAACGTTAGATATAACCAAACAATGTGCATCTCAATCCCAAGGAGGAATCAATAGTTTGAGCAAAAGAGCATTAAATTGCTCCATAATCGAAAAAAATCCTCCAAAAGAAGTGAGTTTCTCAGATTTTATTTGTACTTTTGCCATGTCATTCTGAGTTTTATTATATTTTTAATTGCAACACAAAGATAAGTGAAATCTCAGACATGGCAACCCCTCAGTAACTTTTTGTTGCTCGGGCACTTATAAAAAATATCAAATTATAGCGTTGCAGAAATTAGGTTTATGAGAAAATCATTTTCACCATCAGGCATCCTCAATAGTAGCTGGATGCGAGGGTTTTTTATCATGGTTGGCATACTTGCCTCGCTCTCTGTAATGGCCGATAAAGGCGACAAATGGAGAGTGAGCGACCAAGATCTCACCGTGTGGGATTCACCCAACTATCTTCAAAAAATCGGAATGATTCATCGAGGCTATGAGATTGAGGAACTCGGAATTGATGGTGACATGATAAAATTCGAGTACAAGGGGCAGACGGCTTATGTCGCTACTTATTGCTGCGAAAGAATTATATCCACTGGCAAAACCGGTGCTCAGGAGCAGATAGACGGAAGCACCAATGAAACATTCGACAAAACCACGGTAGAGACAAGCCAAGGAGAAGTCCAAGAAAGGGAATCTGCTTCTTCTGCCAAGCAACCACAAACAGAAAAAGTCTCAACTCAAAAACAAGTTGACGCAGAGGAGAACGCTGCCACAGACAAGGCACAGGACAACGAACCGATAAGTGCAATAGGTCAGATATTAACGGTTGCATTATATATTGCGATATTTCTGTATGTGGCATTATCAATATGGTTTTTCGTGCAGATATTCAAATATCTCTTCCAATGGAAAAAGATGCGCAGACAATGGGACAAAAGAGCTGATGCACCGATCATGCCGGAAGATAGACTGTCGGCTATGCAAAACCCTCTGAAGCTTATCTCAAACTATTCCACAACAAAGATTCTCTACGGCAAGCATGCAGCAAGGGTACAGTTATGTTGGATTCTTCTGTCGTATATCATGATAGCGTACCTCGTGGTGCTGACATTGACCTTGTTCATGTACTACCTAATGTTCCGCATAGCGCTTGGTTTCATAACTTCTAGCAGTAATGGTGGAACATCGTCATCCAGCAGTGATAACGAGCCAGACTTCCAACAGGCTTACGATGTCTACGGCAATAGTGTGAATATCCATCGTACTTCTACCGGAGAAATGATGGATGATAACGGCAACACCTACAGCAAGTCGGGAAACGGCATGAGACGCGATTGCGACGGCAGCACATTCTACTAAAGAAAACTGTTTAACATGAGCACAAATATAAAAAAGAAAAGGCTGCTTGACATTGCTATCCTGTGCGAACAGGATGGTGATACTTGTCAAGCAGCATCCTTGTATGGTGATATTTTAATGGCAGAAAGCCCTACAACCATTAAACAGATTCTAAATAGTCCTAATGACAACACGATTCTCAATCAGGCCTATCAGGGTCTCTTACGTATGGCTGCAAGCAAAGACGAATGTACATGGGAGATGGCATCACAAATATTGGGCGACTTGAGAGCTATGTTTGGATAATGTGAAAAAGAGGCATGTGCATATCGAGCGAAGAAGAAAAATGGAGAGAGTGTAAACTAAACTATGTCAATATAGTTTAGTTTACACTCTCTCTCATTTTCATAACTTCATCTTCCTTGCTTCTTCCACAAGAGATACACTTTCTTCCATAGGTGTAGCACTAACCATAGCAACCCCCGTTCTGTGTCTTTGGTACAGATATAAGAAAGACAAGGAACAATATGGCAAGAAGGCAGCAAGCTGGATGATGCTCTATTCTTTCCTCAGTATAGTGGCAATATATCTGATTTGTGTTGTAATAGCCTATATTATTGTGGGAATTGTTGCTGTACTGATTTTTGCCCTGATTGTAAGCCTGGCATTCCCTACAAGATACTATGTTGTCCGCAGGTGGTAGCAGACCTGATTTCAATGACAGCTATATGTTATACCACCATTTGACAATGTTATAACTATACTTTAAGCAATACGTACAGAAAAAGGAAAAAGCTTTGAAAACAATCTTATTTTCAAAGCTTTTTCCTTTTTTCTTGCATCATTCAGATAAAAGCCGTATATTACCATGCCTCCAGCTTATCAGCAATCTCAGGCATCTTATCCTTGCTGAATACAGGATTCTTTCCTTCCTTTTTCTGCTGACGATAATCTTGCAGCAGGAAGACGGCTTGGCGGGAAAGCAGAACAATAGCCACCAGATTACAGAGCGTGAGAAGAGCCATCGTGATATCGGCAAAGCTCCATGCAAAATCCAGCGATACCACAGCTCCTACCATCACCATCGCTGCCACAGCAAGGCGATAGATAAATACACCCAACTTGGAATCCCTGATATATCTCACATTGGTCTCGCCATAATAATAGTTGCCGATGATGCTACTAAAGGCAAAGAGCCAGATCATCACAGCCACAAATGGATTGCCGATACTTCCGATTTCGTGGGTCAAGGCATCCTGTGTCAGCTGGATACCATTGGATGCGGTAACATCTACCCCACTCACAAGGATGATGAAGGCGGTGCAGGAACATACCACCAAGGTATCTGTAAAAACACCCAAAGCCTGAATCAAACCTTGCTTCACCGGATGACTTACCGTAGCCACAGCTGCTGCATTAGGTGCACTACCCTCACCAGCCTCGTTACTGAACAAACCTCGCTTGATACCCTGTATCACCGTAACACCCAGCACTCCGCCGGCAGCCTGATTGAATCCGAAGGCATTCTCCACAATGGCAAGCAACACTTTAGGCAGACTGGCAATATTCCAAACCACTACTCCTACAGCTATCAGAAGATAGACGACAGCCATCACAGGAACCACCGTAGAAGAGAACTTAGCCACTCGCTGAATACCACCGAAGATGATGAGAAGGGTAAGCGCAGTAAGCACAATTCCCATGGTAGCTGGTTCGATACCGAACGCTTTCTGCCAAGCCAGACAGATGGTATTGCTCTGAACAGAATTATAGGCAAAGCCAAAGGTGATAATCATCAGGACGGCAAAGAGAATACCCATCCATCCCTTTCCCAATCCATACTTCATATAATAGGCAGGTCCACCAAAGAAGGATGTCTTGCCCTTACGCTTATAAAGTTGAGCAAGAGTTGATTCGATGAAAGCCGATGCTGAACCCAGTAAAGCCAGCACCCACATCCAGAACACGGCTCCCGGTCCACCGATGCTGATTGCAGTAGCTACGCCTGCAAGATTACCCGTACCGATACGGCTGGCCAATGCCACCACGAAAGCCTGGAAGGAAGAGATATGTTTCATCTCGCCATCTACCTTTACCTCCATCGACAGCTCATCATGGCCTATCTCCTCCGGTTGAATCTTGTCGGGATTCAACAGCAGCCTGACCATCTCCTTGATGAGTCGAAACTGTACAAACCTAGTACGCCAAGTGAAAAACAGGGCACAGCATATCAACATGGTGATGATGATATACGACCAGAGAAAATCGCTAACCTGAACTAAAAAGTTTTGTAATGTATCTACCATTTGTCTATTAAAAACTGAATATTATTTCTTTTCGGTTGCAAAATTACGCAATTTCTTTCAAAAATCAGCAATTTATTCAAAGAAAACAGAATTTAAAGGATACTATGTTGTCCGCAGGTGGTTCAAGAACGGGCTGAAGGCCCAAAAGCTCTTAGCCCAGGGCAACACCCTGGGTACACTAGCAATCTGCAATGCGCCCTGCAAGGGCAAAAGCCTTACAAAGAGTTCTACCTATAATATATTCCCCAACTCTGACACTCGGAACAGGATTCTAGCGACCCTGCATTTCACGGGATCGCTAGAACTAAAATACTGAATATCAATTTCGTAATAAGCTAGTCTCACTTACGAAATTCCGTCTTTTATTCCTCTTTATATGCCTCATACTCCTCACGAGAGATTGGAGTATCTGGGTCAACAATCAACACTTCATCATAGGTCAAGCCATAGAGATGATAGACTAGGAAGTCGATAGTTTGCAATTCATGTTGGCAAGCATCATCTTGCTCATTACGTTTCTTTTCATTTATTTTCTTTGCCAGTTGAACAACCTGATCCGTATTCCCAATAACCATTGGCATTTGTTCCAAATATGATCCTTTTATTTTAGGAAAAGTTTTACGCTTATCTTCAAAAACGTTTTTCCAATAGAATCTCAATAGTGTAGAATTTAATAAAGCCAATAAATAGAAAGGTGAAACAGCATCCGATACTATCATGAAGGCACTATTTAAAATTGCATAACCATTAGTATCAATTCCACAAACTGGTACTGCCCCGACTTGTCTTACCAAAACTTTCACTTCCTGATTATGAATTGTTTCATCCCAACACCCACCACACTTGGCTTCAACATTGTAATAACAATACAATCCTGAATAATTAGCACAATAAGGATGAATATCCTTCCCTGTCAAGCATTTGCGATGCCAAGGTGTCAAACTTTCATTATTCGGATTTTCCACAACATCCATAGGATAAATTTTTCTATTGCGTAACTGCATTCCAAATTTTATGGTAGCACATTGCTTCATTAGGATAGAAGCTGAAGAAATTTTGCTTAATATCATTTGCACGTCATCAGTTCCTTTTGGTTGAATAATGTGTCCAAACACTTTCAAATAATTTAATTGCAAGTCTCGAGAAAGTAATCGTAACTCTAATACACCTTGTTTTACATTTCCTTTATAGTAATTCAATACAGAATTGGAATTAGGTGATATATTCCTGCCAAGAAACACACACGTGTTTACACTAGCTGCAAAAACATCATCTTCAATGTTTATAATGCTACAGAGGCTATTTTGCTGTAATAAATAATCTCGCAATGAAATTGTATAATTATTCGTTAAAAAGTTACTTGGATTTATGTAAATCAAAGTACCTTCTTTCTTTAGCATGTCAAAGCCTTTTTCTATAAACAAATGATACAAGTCTATCTTATAAGAAGATACTTCAAAAGAGTCCTTATAGCATTTTTGTAAGGCTTTATCTTTTATCGTTTGAACTAAAACATAAGGAGGATTTGCTATCACAATATCAAATCCGCCCTTCTCGAATACATCCGCAAAGTATGTATGCCAAAGGAAGAACTGGTCGTTTGGAATCTCCAGCTCATCTACGGCATCCTGCACCTCATGATTTCCCTCGGCACAAACCTTGATGTAATCCTTTACATACTTATCTATCTGCTGGCGACGCTGAGCACGCAAGGTATGGTCGGTGATGCTAAAATATGATTTTACCAAATCCTGAATGGTCTTCTGAACATCAGTTTCCTCAAAACCCAACGAGAGAACACCACGAGTTTTCTTGGTATCCTTGCCGGTCTTCAACTTCTTGGAAGTAACATTCAAGTCCACCCCTTTGTAACTCTCCAGCAACGAGTTGCCCTGCATAATCTTAAAGTCGAGATTAGGCAAAGGCATCGACTCCTTTTCATCGATGATAAGAGCAAGCCAGAAACGGAGACGGGCGATATCTACGGCTCCCTTCTCAATATCAACACCATAAATGTTGTTCTGAATGATATGTCGCTTGATGTCGGCAGCATTATCCTCCTCGAAGATTTCGATAGACTTGCGGCATGCATAGAGTTCACGGAGTAAACCCATAGGGAAAGCTCCCGAACCGATGGCAGGGTCGCAAATCTTCACGTCTATCAACTTCTGGTCGATAGACATGGCAAGTTCTGAAGAAGCTCCACCCAGCTCCTCCACATCATTGGTTTTCACAAAGTTAGCAATATGTTCCTTTATCTCTGCATCATCTATGCCAGTTTGCAGATACGCCGTCAACGACTCCTGACACATGTAACGAACGATTTCCTTTGGGGTATAGAAGGCTCCCTTGTCCTTGTTATCCTCCAAAAGATTCTCGAAAATCTTGCCAAGCATCTCAGGGTCAACACCCACTTCGGCATCGTTCGGATCGTTCTCATCAATCGTAAAGTTATAACTATCAAAGAAATCAAAAAGCGATTGGAACATTCCGGCAGGGAAAACTGAATCTACTTCATCTATCTTCTCCTGCTGGAAAAGACCACCATTGAGATAAGGAATTTCATCGGCATTCGGAATATACTTCACCCCTACTCCGTTAACCAAAGGCGCACTACTCCGGTCCTCTGGCTTGGTATTGAGCAAACCAAAGAACATCGGTTCGAGCACCTTATCCAGGAAATTTCCCTTTACTTCATCAGAGGCATCATAGAACAAATCGTGCATGTAATGCAGATTGCCGGCAAGCCATCCCTTACTCTGCAGGAAATAAAGGAACACGATGCGACCCATCATCTTCTTGATATAATCGCGCACCAGTTTATCATCCTCCTTAAAGGATGTAAAATACTGGGCATCAGGCTCTCCGGTTTCCTGCTCCACCCATTTGTTTCCCTTCTTTACATATTCCTTACCCGTGAGGAACTTCACGAACTCTGCATACTGCCTGCGATAAGCAGCAAAGAAATCATTTGAAAGAGCCTCAACAGAGAAGGCCTTCTTGATTTCCAAAAACTCATTTGCCTTCTTCTGTAAATCCACAAAACGCGAAACAGGGGTCTTATAATACGCCTTCTCATCACCAAACACATAGGTGAATCGCTTGGTGCTGGTAGCATCTTCCTTCAAGTCGCAAATCAAAGAAAGACGCCAGTTGGTTCCATCATTAAATACCGCCAAGGCTGCATCAAAGCCATAGCCCAGATAAGGACGAATCAGGTTACGAAGCCCCACCTTGCGGCGCAGCACCGAACCATCCTCCATTTCATAATAGAAGAATCCTAACTCATAATTATCTTGCGTTGTCATGCTGCCCAGGAAATATCCCTTGCGGTCTTCGGCATCCTCATCCAAAACCTCAGGACTCACACGCACCTTGTCGGCATGAAAGTAATCCTGCAGCAACATCTGCCACTTTGAAAGATTGAACTTCGACTGAAAGAGTCGCTTAAATGTTTCTTTATTATATGTTGCCATAACTATCTTTATTTTTTCTGTTCTTACACCTTATTATATAGAGAACTTATATGAATGACTCAGATACCACAATCTGCGGTTCCAAGATTTCCTCGTTTCTTTCCTCGTCGGTATCCAGCGGAATGTTGTAGCGATCAAAGAGTTCATCTATCTTGTCTATGATTTGCGCTATGAGTTCTTCGCTGGATGGTTTCTGCTTCTTTACCTGGCGATTGAAACTGTTGATGCTGGAATTGAGTCCGGTGAAGACACCCAGTTCCACTATCTGCTCCAGCTTCTTGATTTGCGCCACAGTCTTCTCCGCATCTACAGCATTTAAGGCTCGGTTCATCGTACGGAGAATGCTCAGCACGGCATTGGTCGATTTATCTTTCTTCCTGTTCTCCATACTTTCGGCATCCACCACTTTTCTTACCACCTTCTGGTAGGATTCCAATGCCAGTTTCACCTGGTCGTAATGGAAATCCATTACCTTCGCAAAGTCACCCGGCTTCTCCTCCATCTCAGCCTTCATGATGTCCATCGCATCCAAGAATGGGACAGACAAAGCCTTGCCGTCAGCCTTAACCCAATAATACTCCACCTTCTGAGGCGAAGAAAGATAGACGATGGTAGAATGAGGATGTTTTCCGATTTCCCTTACCGTTCGGCTCTTCATCGGCAAAGCCTTGATATGATTGTAGAGCTTGCGATGGGTGCGATAAAGCTCACGGGCTTCTTCCAGGAACTTCAGGTTTCTATCCACAGCATCCTGAATATCAGGATTAAACATCTGGAACTCTTTCACAATTTCCTCTCTAGAGTAAATCTGCGCATCCTCGCCAAAGGCTGAATGGAAGCCCTGCAACTTGATGAGGGCGTTGCTATAGAGATGAATCTCCTGGTTGCCCTGCATCGACGGATAGAACATGTAGTTGTATATCTTGTCTGCCACCGAACCGATACGATTGACACGACCGATGCGCTGCATCAATCGGGTAGCATTCCATGGCGAATCGTAGTTGATGATGACGTTGGCACGATGCAGATTGACACCTTCGGCAAGCACATCAGAAGTAATCACGATGTTGAATTCATCCGATTGCTCGGCATAGTTGGCATCAAAGCACTTGCGGAGAAGTTCCTGCCTGTTGGTACGATTGCTGGCACAGACATCCAAAATGTCATGGCGATACAGACGATTCTGCAGCTGCTCCGTCAGATAATTCACGGTATCAACGCTCTCTGAGAAGATAACCAGTTTGCCTGTAGGATTTATCTCCTTATCAAAGAATTCATGCTCCAGTTTATCGATAAACAGTTCCAGCTTTGGGTCTTCGCTTATCTCATCCCATTTTCTGCAAAGTTCCTTCAAATTCTCAGCATCTTCTTTCAGCATCTCCAGGAACCATTCGCTGAAATCCTCACCTTTAAAGACCGTATCTTCCTCTTTCAATCCTTTTTCTACGGCATATTCTATGATACGGTCCAGTTCCCAGCCCTTGGCTTGCTTATCCTTCACGTTGATATCGGGAGCGATAATCACCTTGTTCTGGTCAAACATCTTGATCATATCCTCGGTAATGCGGAGGAAGGTGTGGAGCGAACGGCGGAAGGCATAGAAACTGCTCTCCAATCGCTTGACCATGTGAACACGATAGATACCTGTCAGCATGGTGGAAATATGGAGGGCAGTAGGATACTTCTTGCGCGCCTCGCCCTGCAAGAACTCCACGGCACGATAGCGGGCATAGTGCAAGCCCTTGCCTGTGGGATTATCTTCGGGATGAGGCGTATCGGTAAGAATCGCCATCGTACTATAGAAGAGATCGTTCAAACCGCCATTTAATTCATACATCAATTCGTTAGGAGGCAGAATATCCGGGAATACAATATGCTGATTATCCAAGTCTTTCTTGTAGGCAGGCACATTCTTGATATTGTTTCGGGTTCGTCTAACCGTCACCTTATCAATCACTTGCGTTCTTATCTTCTCGTAGAGGTCATCGGTACGCTTGGCAAATTCTGCATTTCTTTCGTTCTTCTTGTCTAACTTACGCTCACGCATCAGCTTATCATATTCTTCTATCCATGGAGAGAAGGTTACGGGCAGATTCTGGATGCCTTCGATGGTGGAATAGCGGGCATTCTGGAAGAGAAGCAAGAGATTCAGAAGATCGGTTGGACGATTATTGAGCGGAGTAGCCGAAAGCAGCATCACCTTCTTGTGATGGCCCTTTACCAAACCTTCGTTTATGCGAGGAGTCTTGCAGATTAACTGCAAATCATCGTATCTGCCAGCGGTGGCTCCACGGAAGTTATGCGCCTCATCTACAATCACCAGGTCGTACTCTCCCTTTTCACGAAAGTTGCCCTCGCCCTCTATGATTTTATTCAGACTGCCATTGCTCACAAACTGGGCGTAGCGCTTGATGCCAAAGAGTTTGAAGGTGTCAGTCCAGTTCTTTTCCAAGGCTGGCGGATAAACCACCAGGATATTGGTGTATCTTCCATTTGCTTCAACAAATCGCTTGGCAATCATCGTGGCAACAATGGTCTTACCCAAACCCACCACATCGGCAAGAAAGAAGCCATTGTGCTGCATCAGCATCTGATAACCCTGAATCACGGCATCGTGCTGATAGCGGATATCCTTCACGCCCTTAGGCATCTCCATCGCAAAGTCATCCTCCACCTGCGAACCGAAGGTATCTATCAGCACCTTCATGTAGAGTTCGTATGGTGTAGGCAACTGGACAAGATGAGTCTTCGCCTTCATCTGCTCGATGTCTTGCAGATTCAGAGGAACGGCCTGCTCCCAAAGCTGCTCAAATTCCTGCTTGCAATATTCCACATCATCATAATCTTTCATCGCCACGTTCAACTCATACCGGTTGCTAGGCACGGTTCCCATTCCGGAATCGGATAGATTGGAGGAACCCATGATAACCCAGCCATCAGAGTTTGGGTTATGATTTTCGGGGAGAAGAAGATAGAATTTGGCATGGAGGTTCTTGCTGCGATGGATACGCATCTCCAGTTTTTTGTCAATGATGTCCTGGCAAAACTGGAGGATGCCTCTCTCCGTCTGCTCATCATAGCCTGCATTCTTCACTTCCTCGACGAAATCGTGAGAATAGGCATCAACGACGGCTTGTTCATCAATCTGTCCGAAAAAGAGTTTGGATTGCTTACGGAATATGTTGTCGATATTGATACCTACCAATATCTGTATCTTTTTGACGTGTTCAAATTCCTCACGAAGTTTGAAATAGCCCGAACTTCGGAAATATCCTACTACTGCCTGAAAGGTATGAAAATCAAGCATATTATGGGCTATTCCCTTGAACTTCTCGAACAGGGAATTATCAGGAGTATTATTAAAAAACTTAGTGCTCATCTGTCTGTATCTCCTTAGGCTATTGGCACTTCCGCCATTCCCCCAAGCAGAAACATTCTTGTTAGTTTGTATGGTTGCTACCAAAACAGAAATGGCGTAGGGAATCTATCACTCGCATTACCCTTGCCTATTGAGGTCCTAGGAAAACCTTTGATATTAAGGGTAAGAAGCAACAGAAACCTACGCCAAACTTGCATATAGATGATAGCATAGGATGCACTCTTCCCATAGAATGGAAAGGGCACACCTATGCCTGTGTATATACACGTAAGCGAAGGCGCCTACCGCTGTCTTCATCTGAATATCAATTTGAAATTTCCTAGGTTTCAATAGACCAGAAGAAAACGTAGTACACGTCTTTCTTAATTATGATAGGCCAAGCCATGGATTTTTACCTAGCCAGCGACTCATCGCCAGCCATCCACA
>ERZ507072.1360-NODE-1360-length-12137-cov-4.461347_pt1 | contig 12137 bp, 8 predicted proteins | sample MGYA00512864_ERZ507072 | MGnify/ENA metagenome assembly ERZ507072 | reverse complement strand
GCGGACGTTAACCCTTTTTCCAGGCTCGCCGTCACCCTGATGCCCTCTTCCAGATAAAGCGCAATGATTTCAAGCGTGCCGGTCTTGCGGTGCATTTTGGCGTCCATGCGCCCGACCAGTTGCCCCTTATGCAGCAGCGGGAGTACAAAGTAACCATACTGGCGCTTTGGGGCCGGGGTATAACATTCCAGCCGGTAGCTAAAATCGAACAGCTGCTCGGCGCGTTTTCTGTCCCAGACGACCGGGTCGAAAGGCGACAACACCGCACTGTGGGTTGCCTGAAGTTTCCCCTCCAGGGCCTGAGGCAGTAGCGGGAGGAGATCCGCATGCAGCCACATTTCGCCCAGCGTTTCCACCGTGACGGGAATGACGCGCTGTTCGCGTTGCCAGATGTCCAGCAGCGGTTTCAGCGCGGGCTGGCGAAGGCGGTAATAGTCTGCCAGCCATTGCGTGCGGAAAATCCCCAGGCTGCGTGCGCTGTTCTCCAGCATGATGGCCTCGGCCGCCTCCTGGGTAAGCAGGTCACGCTCGTCGTCCCAGTGCGGCATCACGCGATGCGTCAGGTCGTAGACGCGCTGAAAATTACGCCGCTCAATCACCATGACTTTGCCAGAGGTAAACAGCCCTTCGAGATGACGTTTATGCGGCTTCCACTCCCACCAGCCGCTGGTGCCTTTGCGCGGGTGTTCAAAATCGGCGGAGCGTACGGGACCGTTATCCTGAATATGCGCGATAAGCTGCTCAATTTCAGCCGCATGTTCCAGCATCCACGCCTGACGGTATTTCCAGCCCATCTTTTCCGGGGCAAGCATACGGTGGCGAACCAGGGCAAAATCGCTGCGGGGCAGGAAGCAGGCTTCGTGCGCCCAGTACTCCATTAACTCCCCTTTGCTGAGCGCCTCATCCAGCCACTGCGAAGGATAATTTCCCAGACGGCTAAACAGAACCAGGTAAGGGCTACGGGCAACAATGTTAATGGTGTCGATTTGAAGCAGCGACATGCGCTGAACGGTCGAGAGAATATCGGCAGGCTGCGCGCGGCGGCGGGGCTTTTTAAGCAGCCCCTGCGCGGCAAGGTGTAAATGACGTGCGGCTGAAAGTGAGAGTTGCGGTAAAGACATGCTTTTTCCTGTCAGTCAAAGCGCCACCAGAACCGCGTAAGCGTTTATTTCACCAACGCAATCAGTTCCTTGAGCAAACGTTCCGGCTGCTCGCCGCTGAGTTCAGCGTCAACCGGCAGATACCACCAGTTTTCTTTCGCGAAGGCACGGCATTTCACCGCATCTTTTTCGGTCATGATCAGAGACTGCCCGGGTACGGTCAGGGCGTCTACCTGCCCTTCCACCAGCGCCTGGTGGTCGGCCAGCGGAACGCGTTTTTCAAGCCGGGCACCACACTGTTCCAGCGTCGCGAAGAAGCGCGGCGGATGGCCAATCCCCGCCATCGCCACCGGTGAAGGCAGCTCAGCAACCGACCGGCGTTCCCCCGTCACCAGGTTGATCGCCAGACCCGGCTGAAGGTGCATCGGGATTTCACCCGCGTTTGCCTCACCGCCGTTAACAATCACCGCATCAACGGACTTAAGACGCGAAGCGCGTTCGCGCATGGGGCCAGCCGGCAGCCACCAGCCGTTACCGAAACGGCGAACACCGTCGATGACCACAATCTCTTTATCACGCGCCAGGGCGTAATGCTGCAGGCCATCGTCAGTGATAATGATTTGTACCGCGTGTTCGGCAAGCAGAGCCTGAACGGCGTCGCTGCGCACCGGGGAGACCGCAACCGGTGCGCCGGTACGCTGGAAAATCAATACCGGTTCATCACCCGCTTCGGCAGTCGTGGTTTCCGCCGTCAGCAGCAGCGGATAACGCGCCGCTTTACCACCATACCCGCGCGATACCACCCCCGGGCGGATACCGCGTTTTTGCAATTGCTCCACCAGCCAGATCACCACCGGCGTTTTACCGTTGCCGCCCGCCGTAAGATTACCGACAACCACAACCGGAACCGGCGCGCGCCAGGCACGCTTCAGCCCCAGGCGGTATAGCAGACGGATAGCGCCGCTCACCAGGCCATATAGCCAGGAGAGCGGCAAAAGCAGCAGCCACAGCGGAGATTCACCGGACCAGATGCGTGCAATCATTGTTGGCCAAACTGCATCTTATGAAGCTGAGCGTAAACGCCGCGGTGTTCCAGCAAATCGGCATGGCTTCCGCGTTCAACAATGACGCCATCCTCAACCACGACGATTTCGTCAGCCTGCTCGATAGTCGATAGACGGTGCGCAATCACCAGCGAGGTACGGTTCTTTTGCAGCTCATCTAGCGCGGACTGGATAGCGCGTTCAGACTCCGTATCCAGCGCAGAGGTCGCTTCGTCCAGGATCAGAATCGGGCTATCGCGCAGCAGCGCACGCGCAATGGCGATACGCTGTCGCTGACCGCCGGAGAGCAGTACCCCGTTCTCACCGATTATCGTATCCAGACCGTTATCCATCTTGTTGATAAAGTCCATTGCGTAGGCCATACGCGCGGCGTTCTCAATCTGTTCGCGGCTGTACTCATCAGTGCGTGCGTAAGCGATGTTGTTGGCGACCGTATCGTTAAACAGATGCACGTTCTGAGAGACCAGCGCAACCTGGTTACGCAGCGACTGCAGGGTATACTCCCGTAGGTCATGACCGTCTAACAGGATCTCACCTTCGTTAATATCGTAGAAACGGGTCATCAGGCTGGCAATAGTCGATTTACCCGAGCCGGAGCGGCCCACCAGCGCAACGGTTTTACCCGCCGGAATAGACAGGTTGATATTACGCAGGGCAGGCACTTCACGGCCTGGATAGGTAAAGGTCACGTTGCGGAATTCGACGTCTCCGTTTGCACGCTCGATAACGCGCTTACCTTCATCCTTTTCCTGTTCGGAATCCAGAATGCTGAACAGTGTCTGACAGGCGGCCATCCCGCGCTGGAACTGGGCGTTCACGTTCGTCAGGGATTTTAGCGGACGCATCAGGGCGATCATCGAGGAGAAGACCACGGTGATGGTACCCGCCGTCAGCGTCTCCATCACGCTCGGGAAGCTTGCCGCATAGAGGACGAATGCCAGCGCCAGGGAGGCAATCAGCTGAATAATCGGATCAGAGATGGAAGAGGCCGAGACCATTTTCATCCCCTGAAGACGCATTTTGTTGCTGACTTTATCAAAGCGTTTGGTTTCGACGTCCTGACCACCAAAAATCAGAACTTCTTTATGCCCTTTCAGCATCTGTTCCGCGCTGGTCGTCACCTGCCCCATCGTGTTCTGCATATTCTTACTGATATTGCGGAAGCGCTTTGAGACGACGCGGATGGCAATAGAAACTATCGGCGCCAGAACGATAAGGATGATCGACAGCTGCCAGCTGTAATAGAACATCATCGCGAACAGGCCGATGATTGACGCACCCTCACGCACAACGGTGATCAGCGCGCTTGAGGACGAAGAGGCGACCTGTTCTGAGTCGTAGGTAATACGGGACAGCAGCGTCCCGGTAGACTGCTTGTCAAAGAACGAAACCGGCATGCCCATCATGTGGCTGAACAGGCGACGGCGCATGGTCATCACCACTTTCCCTGATACCCAGGAAATACAGTAGCTGGAGATATAGCTGGTGATGCCGCGTAAGATCATCAGTCCGATAACCACCAGAGGCATCCATAGCAACACTGAGCGATCCGTTTTACCAAAACCGTCGTCCAGTAACGGTTTGAGAAGCGATAGCATAAAAGTATCGCTGGCTGCGTTGAGGATTAACGCTACTCCCGCCACGATCAGGCCTGTTTTAAAGGGCGCAATCATCGGCCAGAGTCGGCGGAAGGTTTGCCACGTGGAGAGATCTTTGTCGTTATGCATTCAAAAAACCAGCATTCGTTGAAATAGCCGCATATTCTACCCGTTATCGACGGGCGCGCCAAACCACTGATGATACCAAACGGGTAAAAATTGCTCTCGCAAGCGCCGGATTTGCCAGTGATGTTGCGAGAATGTCACCGATATTTGTCCAGAATGAGGGGTATCGTGCCAGATATACCCCTCTTTTCGATAACGACGGACAACTTTTGCCGACGGGAATCGCCATGCGTTATACCGTGCCGCTGAATCCAGGGCGATCTGACCTTCCACCCGCTGCACCAGCGGCAATGAAGAAGAAGTATTGCTGCCATGATGGGGCACCTGTATGAGCGTGGACGTGAGATAACGCCAGTAATGGCTAAGCATAGCCTGTTCCGCTTGCGCTTCAATGTCCCCCGTTAGCAGAACGCTCTGCTCACCGTCGTCCACCTTTACCACACAGGAATGGTTATTTCCCTGAGCAGGGTAATTTTCAGGGGGCCAGTGGGCGGTGAAGGTAAGTCCCTGCCATCGCCATCTCTGCCCGCGAAAACAGGGGCGATGTCCCGCCTGGTGCAAGGGGCTTATTACCCACACGTCCGGCCACGCTTTTTGCAACGATGCGAGTCCTCCCGCATGGTCGAGGTGTTCATGACTGAGAATAACGCCTTCAGGCCGCAGGTGATGCCAGCGAAGCCACGGGATAATTAACCGCTGAGCGCTATCCCCGCCCGGCCAGGCAAGCCCGGTATCATAGAGAATGGCTTTCCCCTGCCGTTCAACGACCATCGCCAGCCCCTGCCCTACATCCAGCATATGCAGCGTCCAGCTCTCGTTTTTTTCCGTTCTCCAGAGAGGAAATGTGAGTAAAACACTTCCTGCAAGGCAAACGGCAGGAAGGGTTTTCCAGGCACGAAAGCGCCAGCCGATGATGATAAGCCAGGGCAGTAATGTCATGTACTGCCAGCGTTGGTCGACATTTTGCCAGCCGTCAGGCAGGCGCATGAGGAGCCAGAACAGCCCCGCAAGTGACTTATTGGCTGCGAACCAGACAACGCTTTCCGGTGCCGCCAGCGGTAGGAGATGAAGCAGCATGCCGAGCAGGATCAGCGGCACGGAGACAAACGTCACCAGGGGAACGGCAAAGAGATTCGCGACCAGGGAGGAGATGCTGAAGCCATGGAAAATCAGAACCTGTAGCGGCATCAGCAGCATCAGCATACCGACCTGCAGATAGATCAGGTTCAGCAGCGGCCGTATACGTCGTGCCCGGTGCCAGCCTGGAAGAGGCAGCCACTGAAACCAGAAAATCAGCGCGGCGACGGCAAATGCAGACAAGAGCAGACTCTGCGAGAGTATGGCTAAGGGATCGCTTATCAGGATCGCCGCGATACAGCAACCCCATACCTGCCATGGAGACCATTGCCGGGCAGCGATCCGCAACATTGCAAGCACAGTAAGCGCGATGACCGTTCGTAGCGCAGGTGGTTGCAAACCGGTAAGCCAGGCGTAGAAAGCGGCAAAGCATAACCCGGCCAGAAGAGGCATTTGCCAGTGGACCCGGTGGCTGGGTAATAGAAACTGAAGCCCACGCGCGAGTAACCAGGCGAGGGATGCCGCCAGCGCGATATGCAGACCCGAAATCGCCATCAAATGTAGCGTCCCGGTTTCACGCATCAGGTCTTTTATTTCCCGGGGCACATCCAGACGTTCCCCCATTCCCAGTCCGAGGATAACCGCCCCCCAGCGGTAAGCAGAAAGTCGGTTTTGCAGTGACGTCAGGTATTGCGCTCGCAGGCTGCAGCGCCCATCGACGAGTTCAGCATGGGTAAAGTGACCGCTCAGCGTTTGATGACGGGCAAAGGCGCTGCGCTGAGAATCATATCCGCCGTCGTTCAGTTCGCCGTGGGCAGGCCTGAGCCTGAGCGTCATGGTCCAGCGCTGACCGGCACACGCTTTTTGTGGCAGATAATTGCCATACAGCGTTACGCCGGTGGAGGCCCACCAGCGCTTGCCCTCTACGCTGAGAATGTTGCCCTGATGCTGCGTTGAGCCATCTGTGGCGGTGATCGCTACCTCAGCCTGCGCAGCCCCCGTGGTTAAATGCTGCATTGGCCAGACGCTCTCCTTCGCAGCCAGAATACCCCACACGCAAAATAACAGCGTGATACCCGCATACTTCAGTCGTACATTTCGCCGTGCGGCCAGCACGACTCCGCCAACAATCATTATCCACACGGTATGACGTGATGGCAGTTCAGGTAACCAGAGTAACGGGGCTATCGCCAGAATGGCGCAGATGCTAAGCGCGGGAATTCCCATTGCTACCTCCCTGTTTCAGAGGGGCAGTATGTAATCAGGCAGAGCGATTTGTCAGATGGGAAAAGTACATTTTACAGCGCGCGCTGTGCTGTTTTTATCGGTTTGCAGAAAACAAAACGGAAAATGCGGGGTATCTTCAGAATGAAAGCGACAGAGACAAAAAAAGCACCCGCAGGTGCTTTCTTTCGAACCCAGTTTAACCTGCTGGCTAAACTCAGTTGCCGTAAATATTGGCGCGATCGCGCAGTTCTTTACCCGGCTTAAAGTGTGGAACGTACTTGCCTTCCAGCTCGACTTTATCGCCAGTTTTCGGGTTACGCCCGGTACGTGGAGCACGATAGTGCAGAGAAAAACTACCGAAACCGCGGATTTCAATGCGCTCGCCCTGGGCAAGAGTGGAGGCCATATGCTCCAGCATCTCTTTTACGGCATCTTCCACTGCCTTGGCAGGGATATGCGGTTGCTGACTGGCAAGTCTTTCAATCAATTCTGACTTGGTCATGATTCCTCCGGTTCCTTTCAAACCAATTAGCTGAACAGCTCATTAAACAAGGGCGGCCGTAGCCGCCCTTTGTTATTGATTACAGGACGAATCCTGCAATCTGTCAAGTTTGCTCCTCATCCTTCACGCTGTAAATGCGTTACAGCGCAAATGATGCTGAGAACCTGATATTACTCGCCTTTAGCTGCTTTGAAAGCTTCAGCCATTGCGTTGTTAGAGAAGTTTGCATCTTCCTGTTTGTTAACAGTTGCGATTGCATCTTTCTCATCAGCTTCGTCTTTAGCACGAACAGACAGGCTGATTGCACGGTTCTTACGGTCAACACCGGTGAACTTAGCTTCAACGTCGTCGCCTACGTTCAGAACCAGAGTGGCATCTTCAACGCGGTCACGTGAAGCTTCAGAAGCGCGCAGGTAACCTTCAACGCCGTCAGCCAGTTCTACGGTTGCGCCTTTAGCGTCAACTGCAGTCACTTTACCGTTTACGATTGCGCCTTTCTTGTTCAGTGCAACCCAGTTGTTGAACGGATCTTCTGCGAGCTGTTTAACGCCCAGGGAGATACGCTCACGCTCTGCGTCAACCTGCAGAACAACTGCAGCGATTTCGTCGCCTTTTTTGTATTCACGAACTGCTTCTTCGCCTGCAACGTTCCAGGAGATGTCAGACAGGTGAACCAGGCCATCGATGCCGCCGTCCAGGCCGATGAAGATACCGAAGTCAGTGATAGACTTGATTTTACCTTCAACACGGTCGCCCTTGTTGTGGGTTTCCGCGAACTGCTGCCATGGGTTGTTTTTGCACTGTTTCAGGCCCAGGGAGATACGACGACGTTCTTCGTCGATATCCAGAACCATCACTTCCACTACATCACCAACGTTAACAACTTTGGATGGGTGGATGTTTTTGTTGGTCCAGTCCATTTCGGAAACGTGCACCAGGCCTTCAACGCCTTCTTCGATTTCAACGAAGCAGCCGTAGTCAGTCAGGTTGGTTACGCGACCAGTCAGTTTAGTACCTTCTGGGTAACGCTTAGCGATAGCTACCCATGGATCTTCGCCCAGCTGTTTCAGGCCGAGGGATACACGAGTACGCTCGCGGTCGAACTTCAGCACTTTAACAGTGATTTCGTCGCCCACGTTCACGATTTCGCTTGGGTGCTTAACGCGTTTCCACGCCATGTCGGTGATGTGCAGCAGGCCATCAACGCCGCCCAGGTCAACGAATGCGCCGTAGTCAGTGAGGTTCTTAACGATACCTTTGACTTCCATGCCTTCCTGCAGGTTTTCCAGCAGCTGATCGCGTTCTGCGCTGTTTTCGGATTCGATAACGGCACGACGGGAAACAACAACGTTGTTACGCTTCTGGTCCAGCTTGATTACTTTGAACTCAAGCTCTTTGCCTTCCAGGTGCAGAGTGTCACGAACTGGACGAACGTCTACCAGAGAACCTGGCAGGAACGCACGAATACCATTCAGCTCAACAGTGAAGCCACCTTTAACTTTGCCGTTGATAACACCGACCACAGTTTCAGCTTCTTCGTAAGCTTTTTCCAGCGTGATCCATGCTTCGTGACGTTTAGCTTTCTCACGAGAAAGCAGGGTTTCACCGAAGCCGTCTTCTACTGCGTCCAGAGCAACGTCAACTTCGTCACCTACCTGGATTTCCAGCTCGCCCTGGGCGTTTTTGAACTGCTCTGCCGGAATGGCGGACTCAGATTTCAGACCGGCGTCAACCAGTACTACGTCTTTGTCGATAGCAACAACAACACCGCGAACGATGGAACCCGGGCGGGTTTCGATTGTTTTTAAGGATTCTTCAAACAGTTGAGCAAAAGATTCAGTCATGTTTAATCTTCAGGTTAATATTAACGTCCACCTGGCTCCGTGCCGGATGGGGTTGTTTCACATACCCGCCGTCAATCCATTGCAGCGGGGGTACTACAAAATCGGTCGCGATTACGCGAGTGCCAGTTTTTGGCGCGCATATTGTAGCGCTTTTTCAATCACTTGCTCAATAGTTAAACTGGTTGAATCCAGAACTAATGCATCTTCTGCAGGAACAAGTGGGGCGACGGCGCGGTTACGATCGCGGTCATCGCGCTCTTTTATCTCGGATAAAAGGCGATCAAAGTTAACACTAAACCCCTTTTCCTGCAACTGAAGCATGCGGCGTTGAGCACGTTCTTCCGAAGAGGCGTCAAGGAAAATTTTCACTGGCGCATCAGGGAATACCACGGTTCCCATATCGCGTCCGTCAGCGATCAGCCCCGGGGCTTCACGGAACGCGCGCTGACGACGCAGCAGCGCCTCTCGAACGCGCGGGAAGGCCGCAACCTGGGAGGCCGCATTCGCCACTTCCTGCGTACGGATTTCGCCGCTCACGTCTTCCCCTTCAAGGATGACTTCCAGGTTGCCATCGGTCGATACGAAACGCACATCCAGATGCGCGGCCAGCGGAACCAGCGCTTCTTCAGACGCGACATCCACATGGTGATGCAGCGCGGCCAGCGCCAGCACGCGATAGATTGCTCCCGAATCTAAAAGATGCCATTGCAATGCTTCCGCCATCGCTTTGCACAGAGTACCTTTCCCTGCGCCACTCGGCCCATCAATGGTGATTACCGGGGCAACTGCCGTCATCTTTTTCTCCTTAAATAAGGCATACCGTTTACATGAACGCAGCGCATTATACGCGCCAACGTGCGCAACTGTTACCTTTGCGTGCAAATTACGGAATGATTGAAGCAGAGTGTAGAAGAAATGAGCGGAGGTGTTCGTAATGAAGCGTAAGCAAATGCCGCATCGGGTGATGCGGCAATACGTTATCAGGCCAGCGTACTAATGCGTGCCAGCTGTTCGAAGTAGTCCGGGAAGGTTTTCGCGGTACATTTCGGGTCAAGAATGGTGACAGGCGTGTCTGACAACGCCACCAGCGAGAAGCACATCGCCATACGGTGATCGTTGTAGGTGCCGATTTCCGCAAACTGCAGTTTTGCCGGAGGGGTCACGCGAATGTAGTCTTCGCCCTCTTCCACCTCGGCACCGACTTTTCGCAGCTCGGTCGCCATTGCGAACAGGCGGTCCGTCTCTTTTACGCGCCAGTTGTAGATGTTACGCAGCGTGGTGGTGCCTTTGGCAAACAGCGCCGCAGTGGCAAAGGTCATCGCCGCATCCGGGATATGGTTCATGTCCATGTCGATGGCGTTCAGCTCACCGTGGGTACAGGAGATGAAGTCATCGCCCCACGTGACAATGGCGCCCATCTTTTCCAGCACGTCCGCAAAACGGATGTCGCCCTGTACGCTGTTACGGCCAATACCGGTCACTTTTACCGTGCCGCCTTTAATCGCACCCGCGGCCAGGAAGTAGGACGCGGATGACGCATCCCCTTCAACGAGATAGTTGCCCGGAGACTGGTACTGCTGCGCGCCGCGCACCACGAAGCGCTGATAAGACTGGTTTTCCACCTCAACGCCGAAGGTTTTCATCAGGTGCAGGGTGATATCAATGTACGGTTTGGAGACCAGTTCACCTTTAATGGTGATAACCGTATCCTGCGGTGCCAGCGGCGCGGTCATCAGCAGTGCCGTCAGGAACTGGCTGGAAACGCTGCCGTCAACCTCGACGTGACCGCCGGTAAAACCTCCGCGCAGACGCAGTGGCGGATAGTTTTCCTGCTCCAGATACTCAACCTGCGCGCCGCCCTGACGCAGGGCATCCACCAGGTGACCAATCGGACGCTCTTTCATGCGCGGCTCGCCGGTCAGCACAATGTTGTTGCTCCCCAGGCACAGGGCCGCCGCCAGCGGGCGCATCGCGGTACCCGCGTTGCCCAGAAACAGCTCAAGCTCTTCGCCCGAGCGCAGCGCGCCGCCGTTGCCGGTCACTTCGCAGCGGGTACGATCGTCAGAGAGAGTGTAATGAACGCCCAACGCTTTCAGCGCATTGAGCATATGGCGCACGTCATCGCTGTCCAGCAGGTTTGTGAGGACGGTGGTGCCGTTTGCCAGAGCTGCCAGCAGCAGAGCGCGGTTCGAGACACTTTTTGAACCAGGCAGATTAATGGTGCCATCTACCCGCGCGATAGGTTGTAACGTCAGGGATTCCATGAAAACTAAACTCTCAACTCAACATAATAAAAACCCCGCAGGGACGCTGCGGGGGTGAAAAACAGCAAATTAACCGTGACGACGTTCGAAGTCGATCATGAAATCCGTCAGGGCTTTAACGCCTTCCAGCGGCATCGCGTTATAGATGGAGGCACGCATGCCGCCAACGACACGGTGGCCTTTGAGCGCATGCAGACCTGCCGCGAAGGACTCTTCCAGGAACACTTTGTCCAGGCTGCTGTCCGCCAGCTGGAACGGCACGTTCATGCGGGAACGGTTAGCGTTCGCCACATCGTTGCGGTAGAAATCGCTCTTGTCGATCACGCCATACAGCAGTTCAGCTTTCTGCTGATTGACCTTGTCCATCTGCGCCACGCCGCCGTTTTGCTTCAGCCATTTGAAGACCAGGCCGGAGAGATACCAGGCAAACGTTGGTGGGGTGTTGAACATAGAGTCGTTATCGTTCAGCACGGTGTAATCGAGAATCGACGGGCAGGATTTATGCGCTTTACCCAGCAGGTCTTCACGCACGACGACGATAGTCAAACCGGCCGGACCGATATTTTTCTGCGCGCCCGCATAGATAACGCCGTAGCGGCTGACATCAATTGGCGCAGACAGAATGGTGGAGGAGAAGTCGGCGGCAACCACGACATCGCTGCCGAAGTTTGGCGTCTCGTCGATGGCAATCCCGTCAATGGTTTCGTTCGGGCAGTAGTGCAGATACGCTGCGTTATCGGAAAGCTGCCACTCGCTCATTGGCTTCACGGCGCGCAGACCGTCAACGGTCACTTTGGCGTCGATAACATTCGGCGTGCAGTATTTATGCGCTTCTTTAACGGCGCTTGCCGCCCAGTAACCCGCGTCAACGTAGTCAGCCGTCGTTTTGTCACCGAGAATATTCAGCGGAACGCCTGCAAACTGGCCGCGTCCACCGCCGTGGCAGAACAATACTTTGTAGTTCGAGGGAATATTCAGCAGATCGCGAAAATCCTTTTCTGCCTCTTCCGCCACCTGAATAAACTCTTTACCACGGTGGCTGATTTCCATCACCGACGTACCGAGACCGTTCCAGTCACAAAGTTCCTGTTGAGCCTGTTTAAGCACGTCTGCCGGTAACATTGCCGGACCTGAACTGAAATTAAAGACTTGAGCCATTTCCCCTCACCACGCTAAAAGCCATAAGTTATAACTGTGGATATCGGTTTTATCATTCAGTGACACGCGCCGCAATGTCTAAAACTTATGACCCGTGAAATGTGGCCCGCATCACACAAAACAATCTGCCGCCTCGCTAAGACAAAACCGACAAAATGGAGATCGGAAGAGCACACG
>ERZ507072.1353-NODE-1353-length-12194-cov-4.036164_pt1 | contig 12194 bp, 9 predicted proteins | sample MGYA00512864_ERZ507072 | MGnify/ENA metagenome assembly ERZ507072 | reverse complement strand
GATGAGCCGATGCTGTACCCCGATTACGCGCGCGGCTATGTGGACGACTTCCTGCGCATGTGCTTCGCTGTGCCGTACGAGCCGTTTGAATCCGACCCGCTGTATGTGCATGCTTTGGGTCGTTTGTTGATTATTCATGCCGACCATGAGCAGAACTGCTCGACCTCGGTGGTGCGTATCGCCGGTTCCGCCCACGCCAACCTGTATTCGGCGGTGGCCGCTGGCGTCAATGCGCTGTCCGGTCCGTTGCATGGTGGTGCGAATGAGGCCGTACTGCGCCAATTGAAGGCGATTCGTGATTCCGGCAAGTCTGTGGCCGAGTTCGTGCGTGATGCCAAGGAGAATGGCCAGAAGATTTCCGGCCTTGGCCATCGTGTATACAAGTCGTACGATCCGCGCGCGGCGATTGCCAGGAAGTATCTGGAAAAGATCATGGAGCGCGAAGATACGCAGAAGCTGCCGTCTGACGAGCGCGCGCTGTTCGCCGTGGCCACCGAGCTTGAAGATATTGCGCTGAATGACGAATATTTCGTATCGCGCAACCTGTATCCGAACGTCGACTTCTACACGGGCTTGATTTATCGGGCGATCGGCTTCGATCCGGCCATGTTCACCACGCTGTTCGCGCTGGGCCGCATTCCCGGTTGGATTGCGCAGTACCGTGAGATGTTGGCCGACCCGAATACCAAGATCGGCCGCCCACGCCAGGTCTACACCGGTCCGGTCGAGCGCGATTTCGTGCCGATGGACGAGCGGTGATTGTTGGTTTGAGAAAGCGCCTCGCTGGAGATTCCAGTGAGGCGCTTTCTATATGTACAGCGCAAACCAGCTATGCTGCGACGGCTGCATAAGAACTAGCAGGGCTAGTTCTGAAATTGAAATAATGTGTGCGGTATCGAGGCGCACCGAGGGAAGGCGTATGAAGGTACGTCGACCGAGGGGCAACGAAGATAACGCTCCACTATTTCAATTTCAGTTCTTGTGCAGCTTGGCGTTGAGCTCAATTCCCACCTTGCGGTAGCGGGCTTCGATGCGGCCGTTCACCGAGTTGCGGATAAACAGAATGTTGTCTTTGCCGGAGAGCTCAGCACCCTTGACCACTTCCAGCGGCTCGCCAGCGGCGGCCTTGGCCTTGTCCCAGATGGTGATCTTAGTGCCGGCGGTGATGTACAGACCGGCTTCGACGGTGCAGTTATCGCCCAGAGAGATGCCGATACCGGCGTTGGCGCCGAGCAGCGAGTGCTCGCCGATGGAATTGCGCAGCTTGCCGCCACCGGACAAGGTGCCCATGATGGAGGCACCGCCGCCGATGTCGGAACCGTCACCCACGACCACGCCTTGCGAAACACGGCCTTCGACCATGGAGACGCCGAGCGTGCCGGCATTGAAGTTCACGAATCCGGCGTGCATCACGGTGGTGCCGGAAGACAAGTAAGCGCCGAGGCGCACGCGGTCGGCGTCGCCGATACGCACGCCGGTGGGCACTACGTAATCGATCATACGCGGGAACTTATCCACACCGAACACGTTGACAGTGGCGGCAGGAGCTGCGGCAGGCAGTCCGGCCTGGGAGGCGAAAGCGAGAGCGGCTTCGGTGGAGGCGCGTTCGACGTCGGCCTTGCGCAGCGTGAAGTCTTCAACGGCGAAGGGGCCGTAGTTGGTCCACACCACATTGGCGAGCTGGGCGAAGATGCCGTCGAGGTTCAGCGTGTTCGGCTTGGCCATGCGCATGCTCATCAAATGGAGCTTCAGGTAAGCGTCCGCGGCATTACTGATCGGCTCGTCCAACTGGCTGACGACGAATACCGGCACGCGGCGAATGCCACGGGCGTCGGCCTCATCGTGAGCCAAAGTACCGAAATTGTGGTTCGGGCGATCGGCCTCGGCCGGTGCCTCACCGAGATTCAGTTCGGGGTACCAGACGTCCAGGGTGGTGCCGGCGGCGTCTACGCTGGCCAGACCCCAGCCCCATGCGGTACGCTCTTCGCTCATAGTTGCTCCTTATTGTTGTACGCGCTAGTGCACGCTTGTGGACGCGCGATGCGATTAATGATTCCCACCTTAGCCTTATGTGCGCCTAGGTGAGGGACGATGCCCGCGAAATGGCTTGAAATCGTATTTCCCGGTAAAAAATTACCGAGTGTGATTGGCGATGGGATGATAGGTTCTCCGGTGAAATTCGCTGGTGAACAACTCGACAAGGAGGTGTGCGATGTGATGTTGCATCATTCGGGAGCATAGGCTGTGGCCATGCGACGCCCGGCATCATAGAGTTTGCGCTTGAGCGAATCGGGCTCAAGAATCACTACGCGGCCATCCCAGGAATACTGCAATGCCCACCAGAACACAGCGCGTTCGGGAGCATCGACGATGACTTCGAACTGTGTGCCGTCCGGCGAATGTTTGATTTGAGGGTCGTCGAACCATTCGAACACGTTGTTGAGCATGGATTCGTCTCGTACGGCCATGCGGATGCGAATCGGGGCATCGGCTACGGGGTATGGACGGTGGCGCATGAAGTTCACTGCGTCAAAATCAGCTGGTGCTGGTTTTTCCAGTGGCACTGTGCCGTTCCTGCCTTTGGCGCTGACGTTGGCGATTCGGTTGACCACGAAAATGCGGAGGTTGTCTTCGCCATGCAGATGGCAGATGAGGTAATAGCGTCCGTTCTTGTACACCATCTGGTACGGGTCGGCGGTGTAGGTAATTCGGCCTGCACCCGTACGGCTTTTATGTGGTATCAAGGTGCCATCCGGGCCGTAATCACGGTATTGGAAGGTTACGCCGTGGCCTTCTTCGATGGCTTGATTCAGCTGGTCGATAGTGGATAGGAACTCACCGTTGATATGCGTGTAGGTGGCCACATGGTCCAGGTAGCCTACTGCCTGCCCGGCGGCGCCTGCGAGCTCGCGGATTTTACCGATGAGGTCGTCCATGGTGTCGAGGCTGATGCGAGATAGGGTAAGACTGTCTAGCAGCAGTCGCATTTCGGCGGTGGACAGGAATGCATCAAGATACCAGCCGGGTTGTGGATTCTTGCATTCGATGCCGGCAAGATCACTTTCGGCGAGATGCCCGATATGTCTGCCGAGAAATTCCGTGGCGGTAAGCTTTTTGAGCTGATTTCGTATGGTCTTCTCGGTCGGCAGCTCGCTTGGATCTTCCAGCTGGTGTTTACGGGCAAGCTCATCGAGTATTTGCCGCACGGTCAGGCCATGCCCAAAGTAACTGTGACGCCACAGCACCTCGAAGATTTCGAGGGTGGTGTTCCCTGCATAGGATTTGCGTTGCGCCGGCTTGTCTGCATCCATACATTAAGGCTACCGCGCGCTTCGTCTAGGATGGAAACGTTGGGTTGAAATACATTCGCTGGAAAGGAGGCTCGCCCATGAGCAAAGGGTATGGTGTGTTTGGCCATGTTCCCGATAATGCGGATGACGATGGCCTCCTGCCTTATGAGGATGATGATTCCGGCGTTTCCTGGGGCCATGCGTTGCGTCGTCGCAATCCTTGGAAAAGAGGAGACGACGAAGATGCCGATTACGACGACGGTCGGTATGACATAGATGACACTGATGACACTAATGGGGGCAGGGGCATCTATGCCGGTAAAAGCGGCGGAGTAGGCGGCATTTCTGGTGAGACGGGTGGAATACTTGGTAGCTCAGGCGCGGCCGGCAGCAGAGACGTAACGTTTGGTGGAACGGACAGTTTGTCCGCCGCCGATGCGGTGATGCCCTATCGTTTCAGGCAAGGACGTTCCGTATGGTTCGACGATGAGGACGAAGGCCATTTCGCCGGGTCTGCGAAGCGTGCCGAAGCCCATGCCGTCCCTATCCTTGCGTTACGCAACGATGTGGAATCGTCATCGTCGAATGCCGTGCTCGCTCGTGCCCGTAGCATTGCGCGCAAAGCGGCCACCATGGTTATCAATCCGGTATACAGCGAAAATCATCGAACCGGGTATGCCGAGCTTGACGGTATTCTACGTGGCACCACCAGCCCATCGAGTAGGTATCGTACCAGCGTGCAATTCGACCTCGATACGGGAGAAGCCGTCGGTGGCAAGTGCTCATGCCCGGCTTACGGCCGTGGCTATGGCATGTGCAAGCACATGATTGCGCTCGCCTTCATATTCTGCGATGATCCGCAGCGTTTTGAAGGCTACCGTGCCGGGGCCGCACGACCGTCTCGGACGCTGATTGACTATATGGAGCACGCCGATAGGCAAGACGCTCAAGCCAAAATTCGTCGTCGCAATGCGGTTATGCGTCGGTTTGATGCCACGCAAGGGAAAAACGGTGCAAATGCTCGGCGTACAAAAAGCGGATACGGTTCTCGTGCCGGCACCCGAGGCGGCGGGTATCAGGGTGACAGCGAGACTGTGGGCTTGGGGCAGGTGCAGCTTGTCCCGATATTGAGTTTCATCGACGGCGTGTGGAGCGTGGAGTTCAAGATCGGCTCGGCTTCCAATGGGTCCAGCTATGTGCTGAAATCGATTCCGCAATTTGTGCTTGCCATGGCGAACGGCGACTATGCGGATTATGGGCAGAAGCTTGCCTTTATTCATACGCCGGATATGCTCGATGATGATTCGCGCCCCCTGCTGGACGTCCTTGATGATGCGATGGCCGTGCGTCGTGCGGCCGAGCAGCAGGACAGGTATTACGGGCATATCGCCATCGACCGTCATCTGACGCTTTCAGCACCGGAAGTGGCCCGGTTGCTGTCCGTACGTGAGGGCAGAGGCGTACAGCTCGTGCTGAACACATGGTTCTCCGGGCAGCCTGCATCGGTGCCAGTTGATGGTGGCGAGCCAGATTTTCTCATGCGCATTGCGCGGCGTGATTTCAATACGTATGGTCCGGATGCCGGATACCTGCTTACCGGAGTGCCAGCGGTGGAAACCGTGATTGACGGCGGCAAGAATGTATGGCTGTTGCTCGCCTCCACTAATCCGGCCGGTGCGGTATCCGCCATGGTGGCGGGCTCTCAGCGTAAAAGCGCAGCAGGATGCCGATTCGTCCGTTGCCCGAAACGATTGATTCCGTTGCGAGGACTATTGGGAGACCTGTTTGAACCCGATGGCGAGGGACAGGTCATTGCCGGCGATGACATCGCCCTATTCGCACGCACGCTATTGCCTCAGCTGGTTGGTGCCGGACTGTTGGAGGCCAGTGAGATTCCTCGCGAGCTGGCTGAATTAAGTCCTACGGAATGCAGCCTCCAGTTTTATCTGGATCGTGATGAGCATGGTGTGCAATGCGAGGTCAAGGCACGCTACGGCGATGCCATTGTCCCGTTGCTACCCGATGGCCCGACGGTGCATGCTGAGGGCGAGCGTTCCATCCCCTTGTCTCGGGGCGTGATTGGGCGTGATTTCGACGCTGAGCATCTTGCGATTGATGTAGTGCGTGAATTCTTTACCATGCCTGACCAGCGCAAGCGCGTTGCGGCCGCCACTCATCAGACGGTGAATGGGTTCCGAACGCCGGCCGCGCGAAAGGCCACCAAAAAATTCGTGTCTGATGCGGCCACTATCGATCGCGATGACACCACGCAGATCGTTCGTCTCTTTGACGAGGGATTGCCGGCACTAAAGGAAGTGGGGGAGGTCTTCACCACACCGGCTTTTGACCGGCTGATCGCGCCCAAGCCACCAAGCGTCAAAGTCGGATTGTCCATCAAAGGCAACTTGGTGGAGATATCACCCCTCGCTGATGAAGTGCCGCCGGACGAAGTGGGTGCCTTGCTATCTTCGTACCGTCGGCGTCAACGATTCCATCAGTTGAAGGACGGCACGCTTGTCAAACTCAGCGGCGCGAATCTCAGCACGTTGGACCGATTGGCCAGCGACCTCGATCTGAGCGAGCAGCAGCTCAACTCCGGACTGATCGAGTTGCCGGGCGGTCGAGCATTCCTACTGGATGGTGAGCTGCCGGATGACGGCTCCGATGTAGTCAAGGACGCTTCGTTCACCGAATACATCGACGATCTCAAGATCATCGACCCTAAGTCGTATGAAGTGCCGGATAGTCTCAAGCATATTCTGCGCCCTTATCAGGTCGAAGGCTTTCAATGGCTGAACACGTTGTGCGACAAGGGTTTTGGCGGCATTCTGGCCGATGAGATGGGCTTGGGTAAATCCGTGCAGCTTATCGCGTTGCTCCTGTCTCGATATCAGCGGAATACCGGCGAGATGGGCGACGGCAGCCTTGGCCCATCGCTGATCGTGTGCCCGGCGTCCTTGGTGTACAACTGGGGTGCCGAATTCACCAAGTTCGCCCCGAGCTTCAATGCCGTGGTGGTGGCCGGTACCAAAGCCGAGCGCCGTACCGCCATCGGCCGTGCGTTCCGGGCGGATGAACCCACCGTGCTCATCACCTCATACGACCTGCTGCGCCGAGATGTCGATGATTACACCGCCAATGAGCAACGTTTCAATGTCATGGCATTGGATGAAGCCCAGTACATCAAGAATCACACCACGAAAATAGCCAAAGCGGTCAAGGCCGTGGCCGCCGACCATCGTTTCGCCTTGACTGGCACGCCGATCGAAAACCGACTCTCCGAACTATGGAGCATTTTCGACTTCCTGATGCCGGGGCTGCTCGGCTCATATAAGCGATTCCATGAGCGTTATGAGTTGCCCATCTCCAATGCCCGGGCCGCGGATGGCAGCACGGCTGAAGGTCGGGCCGCCGCACAAGTCAATCCTGAGGCCGCTCGGGTATCTCGCCAATTGCAGTCGTTGGTGGGCGTGTTCATCAAGCGCAGGCTGAAGTCCCAGGTGTTGACCGATTTGCCGGACAAGCTAGAGACCACGCTGACCGTGCGGCTTGCCGACGAACAGCGCAAACTGTATGCGGCTCACGAGCAGCGGCTCAGAATGCAGCTCGAACACAGCGAAGAAGCCGATTTCAACACGTCGAAGATTCGCATCCTCGCCGAGTTGACCAAGTTGCGCCAGATCTGCTGCGATCCGAGGCTGCTGTACGCCGATGCCAAGGATCAATCGGCCAAGCTTGCCGCCATCACCGAACTGGTGGAAACCTGTGTGAACGAAGGCAAGAAGGCGCTGATCTTCTCCCAGTTCACCAGCTTCCTTGATCTGATCGCCGAACGTTTCGACGCGCAAGGCCTGCGCTACTACACCATCACCGGCTCCACGCCCAAGAAGAAGCGTCTCGAACTCGTCGACCAGTTCAATGCGGACGATACGCCTGCCTTCCTGATTTCCCTGAAGGCCGGCAACACCGGACTGAACCTGACCGGTGCCAGCGTGGTCATCCACGCCGACCCATGGTGGAACGCCGCCGCACAGGATCAGGCCACCGACCGAGCACATCGTATCGGCCAGACCGAAGACGTCAACGTGTATCAGGTGGTGGCCAAGGACACCATCGAAGAACGTATCTTGGAGCTTCAGCATACTAAGAGCGAGCTCGCCCGCCAGTTCACCGACGCTTCCTTGCTTGCCGATGAAGCCGGCACCGGCGCCAGCGCCCTCACCGAAGCCCCCGCCTCCATCGCCACCCTCACCAAGGACGATCTCCTCAATCTGCTGGGATGACAGAGCTTCTTTGTGCACTCCCCATCCCGATTAAGAACATGTGTATTCATGGGTTTGCGGATGTGTAGGTGAATGGTGAAAGTGTTTTTCGATATTTTTATATCGATATTCGATATATTATGATGGTGGCATACGGTGCAGTGCAGGTTCATCCATTGATATTGATATTGGATTAAGGAGCATAGCCATGAACGCTGGTATCGCATTCATTTCTCGTAAATCTCGCAAAACAGACGTCGCTTGGCGCTATGCCATTGCCGTGGTGCTTGTCGTGTGTTGCATTGGGCTCGCATATGTGGAGATTGTTGTGGCGCCGTGGTCTATCAATGAGGTGGTGTCTATGTTTCCGGAGACCACGTTGCTTAAAGAACCGTCCATGTTCTGGGAATGGGCGATTCTGCTCGCCGTTCAGGCGACTTTGCTGTGCACGGCGGCCAAACTGGTGGTACCGGAGCATCTGTTGGCTCAAGCAGCTGGACTGCTGGATATGATTCGTATCGTCGCGCTTATCGTCGTGTTTTCGGTAACCACTACCGGTAACATCACAATCTGCCTCATGAATTTCGGAACTCCGGGCTTTGTATATGGCGTGGCCCTATGCAGCCTCGCTGCGATCATCGCCATCATCGTGCTGCTGAAACGGCGGCGCTACAGCACCTGCTCCATGCCGATGTGATATGGAGTGAGTCCCATGCGTTCGTAGAAGGCTTGGGCTTTGGGGTTGCAGGCCCAGACGTTGAGCGTTACGTTGTGGCAGCCGGATTGACGGGCGAAGTCGAGCACGTAGCGATACAAGGTGGAGCCTACATGGTGGCCGCGGGACCGCTCGTCAACGCATAGATCATCGATGTACAGGGTTTTGATATCGGTCAGGATATTGCTGTTGAGGTGCTGCTGGAACACGCAGAATGCGTAGCCAAGCACTTGGTCGGTGGCGGGGGAGTCGGCGTTATGTTCGGCGTCAGTGCCGTCATTGGCAGATGGCGCAACCGCCACGAACACAGGGGTCTGATCGTTGGCCAGAATCGCCTTCAATTCCTCGTCCGTGTATTTCTTGACACCGCCTTTGAACAGATCCGGTCGGCCGGCATGATGCACTTCGAGCACCTGCCGCAGCAGTTCGTCGATTTGGGGAATATCGGCCGCCGTGGCCCTACGAATCGTCATGTCATCCATTGAACTCAGTCTAATCGGGCAGTCTCGACCGACGGATGATCATTGCCCGCGATAAGAGACGCGGACGGACAAGATGGGTGATCGTTCGTTCAGGGTCTCATTCTCGCCGCAACGTCACGGTAGTCTGGAGTGCGTGAATCGCAAGAAACAGCCAGTGGAGAAGTATGAGCGGGGTACCCGTTCGTACACGATGTCGCATATTCGTGGCAAAGACACCAAAATTGAGGTACTGGTACGCAGCTACCTGTTTCGCAAGGGGTTGCGATTCCGCAAGAACGACAAGCGTTACCCCGGACACCCGGATGTAGTACTGCCGAAATACCACGCCATCGTGTTTGTCAACGGCTGTTTCTGGCACATGCATGAAGGATGTTCCAAACATTCGATGCCGAAATCGAACGTGGAATTCTGGCAGGCGAAACTACTGCGCAATCACAATCGAGACATCGCGCAGCGAGCCGAACTGGAGGCCGCTGGCTGGCGTGTAATTACCGTATGGGAGTGCGAATTAACGAAAGCCGTGCGCGACGAACGCCTCGCACGGCTGTATGAGCAGATTGTTGAAGGAGATGCAGATTCAGCGGAATAATTTCAGCTCCCCTCTGGAGGGGAGCTGAAATCAGGATTCAAACGGGAACTTCAGGCCCCAACGGTCACGAATCGCATCCATCAGCTCCATGATGCGGATGGTGTCGGCGTGCGGCATCGCCTCGCATTCGATCTTGCCGTCCAGCAGCGCGTTGGCCGCATCGGCCACCTCATACTCATAACCGGTCAACTGCGGCGGCACCGCAATGCTGCGCACGGGCTTGTGGGCGTTGTCATAGATGTCGATGGACTCGGGATTGTTGATATTGGTGACCACCAGATAACCCTCGGTGCCCCACACATAGCCGCCGCGGTCGGAGGAAACCAGCATCGAACTGGTGGACACGGCCATCGTGCCGTCGCTGTAATACAACGTGGTGGAATTCTGCGCATCCACACCGGTTTCGGCGGGCACCATCGACGTATCGAAATGATCAAGTGTACGGCCATGGTCGGCGCCGACCGCCATATCCAGGAAGTTCAGCGGATACACGCCCACATCGAGCAGCGCGCCACCGGCACAGGCCGGATCGGTCATACGTGCCTTGCCGGACACCGGATAGCACAGGTTGGCGCTCGCCGCTTTCACCTCGCCGATCTCGCCGGACTCGATAACTTCGTTGATGAGCTTGCGGCTGGGCATGTAGCGCGTCCAGATGGCCTCCGTGCACAGCATGCCGGTTTCCTCGGCCACGGCCAGCGCCTCACGTGCCTGCCCGGCGTTCGCGGTGAACGACTTCTCCACCAGCACGTTCTTGCCGGCTTTCATACACAGGATCGCCTGTTCGGCGTGCAGACTGTGCGGGGTGGCGATATACACCAGATCCACATCCGGGTCCGCCACCAACTCCTCATACGATCCATAAGCCTTGTCAAAATGCCATTGGTCGGCAAAAGCCTGCGCGCGCGTAATATCACGGGCCGCTACCGCATACGGGTGAATCCATGAGGAACACAGTGAATCTTCAGCCATCTGGGTCAGGGTGCCGGCCATGGTGTGAGCTATGCGGCCCGCACCCAGAATCGCGACGTTGATTTTTTCGCCGCTGGCCTCGAACTCGGCGCGCTTGCCATTGAATCGACTCATTATTCCTCCTTGAATGCGGGTTGGTGCACTCAATCGACCTACAGTGATTATAGAAGAAGAAACCTTGTCCCGTGAGGCGGATAGAACCGAAATATGGAAAACGAAGCAGCGCAGCAGCCCCAATCTCCGGCCGCGTCTCCAGTCATGTCCCGCCGAGCGCGTGAGGCCAATCCCTTCCGTGCCATGGTATTCGGCGAACAAGCAGACAAGATGATCGCCCAAGGTACCAGCGTCATCAAATTAAGCCTTGGCGAGCCCGATTTCGGCGCGCCGCCCGCCGTACGCGACGCCATGCGCGAACAGTACGACGGCCGGGCCCTGCCGTACACCGCCGCCATGGGCCTACCTGAACTGCGTCAGGCCATCGCCGACTTCTACCGCGAGCGTCATGACCTTGACATCGACCCCAAGCGTATCTGCGTGACCGCCGGCGGTTCGGCCGCTCTGCTGTTGGCCACCGCGCTGACCGTGGACCCCGGTGACGATGTGATTGTGGCCGACCCCTCCTACCCATGCAACCGCGAACTTGTGCGGTCGTTTGAAGGCCGGGTCATCGATGTGCCGACCTCGGCCGCCACCCGCTTCCACCTGACCGCCGACCTGTGCAGCCAGTACTGGACGAGCAAGACCAAGGCCGTAATGATCACGTCGCCGTCCAACCCCACCGGCACCACCATCGACTTCAACGTATTGGACGAGGTGTGCAAGTTGGCCGCCAGCCGCGGCGCATGGCGCATCGTGGACGAAACCTACCTCGACTTGGCTGACCGGGAGCCGGACGGTACCGAAGTCAAATCCGTGCTGGCCTGCGACCCCGATGCCATCGTATGCAACAGCTTCTCCAAGTTCTTCGGCATGACCGGCTGGCGCCTCGGCTGGGCGATTCTGCCGGACGAGCCCACTGTGCTGGAAGCGGTTGACGATCTGGCCACCAACTACTACCTGTGCGCCCACACGCCCACGCAACATGCGGCGCTCGCCTGCTTCACGCCGGAAAGCTTGGCGGAATGCGAAGCTCGTCGTCAGGAATTGCTGGCCCGTCGCCGCATTGTGATTGACGGGCTCAAGCGCATCGGTTTGCCGGTTGAGGTGGAGCCGAATGGCGCGTTCTACGCCTACTTCGACATCTCCCGCACTGGTCTGGATGCCTGGACGTTCTGCGAACGCGCGCTGGATGAAGCCCATGTGGCTCTGACTCCTGGCCGCGACTTCGGCGCGGCCACGGCGGATACGCATGTGCGCCTGAGCTATGCCGCCTCACGTGAGGCCCTGACCGAGGGGCTGGAACGTCTCGGAACGTTCGTCGAATCGCTGTGAACGGCGCGGCAGCCGGTGTGATTGTTGTACAGTAGTCGAGTTTGTGTGATGTTCGGCTGGCCTCACGGTGTTGGTTGCCGGCCGAACGACTCGCCATGGTGGCGCACGGCTGGCTGATTGCGATGGTCGGCCCGTTGTTCGGCCATCACGGGTTAGGTAAGGTCAGGAATAGGAATCATGGTCAATCTGCGTTCGCATACCACGCGACTTGGTGTGCTTGATATCGGTTCGAACACTATCCACATGCTTATCGTCGACGCCGCCCCCGGCGCTCGCCCTGACCCCGAGGCCAGCACCAAATCCACAGTGCGCCTGATGAAGTATTTAAAGGACGACGGCTCAATCAAGAAGTCCGGCATCGAGGCGATTCTGGAAGCCGTGTCCCAGTGCATGCGGCTGGCCGAGGAATACGAAATCACCCAGCTGCTGGTTATGGCCACCTCCGCCCTGCGC
>ERZ507072.1348-NODE-1348-length-12218-cov-113.600510_pt1 | contig 12218 bp, 10 predicted proteins | sample MGYA00512864_ERZ507072 | MGnify/ENA metagenome assembly ERZ507072 | reverse complement strand
ATAAAAGATTTTGAGACACTACCATATCTTTTGCTGTGCCTAATTCTTGAGCAATATTAATCAAATCATCTGCTTTCCAAAAATCGCTATTAGCCTCTTTTGTAATCACAGATACTCCAGGTCCTATATTAACATATTCATTCTCATCAGACCTTTTAAAGTTAGGATATTCACCTGCCTCTGATGCAAAATAGAATAATCTGCCTTCTTCACTATCTGGTGGAACAGTAGAAGGACTAGCAAAACCTAGGAACCTATAATCAGCTCCTAGGGTGTTCACAATATTAAGAAGAGTACTCTGGAGTAAATTGCCAGTAATCTCTTGGTTGCCATTCTGTTTTATAGCCTGCTTGATAGCAGTTTTTAAATTTTCGTAAGCCATAATTTCATTAATTTAATACTATCCCATATAGTTTGGCTATTAAGAGTATAGCCTTTACTCCATAAATTGAGCAACAACATGAGAATTTTGTCCATAATTTTATGCTATTACAATTTTACTATTAGCTTCTACTGCTGAGCGGACTTCTGCCCAATCAGCTGAAGAGTTATACTTCTCTAACACTGAAGTTTCCAAAGTAATCAAGAATGAAGCATCAGACTTTGCATTCTGAACTGTGTAGAGGATTGACTCTGGTGAAACCTGGCCATCATCTACAGATGTAGATGCCAACTTATCAATAATAGCCGTGAACAGTGGAGCTAAAACTTTAGTGCTTGCTGAGCCTTGCTTAAATATCTCAAGGTCAACATACTTTCTCATTTGTACTATATCCATAATATACTTTATATTTTATTTAGAATCATTTTCTCGTTTCATATTTCCAAATGATTTATTATCTTGTTTATCAAACTCGTTGTTTAATCTATCTATAATAGGCTTCCAGTAACCTGGCAAAGCTTTCATAATTTCAAATCTTATTAAGTGATAAATCACTCTGAAAATAACATTCTTTGGATATGCTATGATGAGGTTTTTAAAACCATTGCAAATATAAGCATAATCAAAAATATACGTTAAAATCTTTGCAGCAAACGTTGCTTCTTTTTTATCTCCACAGGCATACACGATACTATAGATAACATATATGATTGTGAAATATAATGCCAATTCGAATATGGCTTTCTGAGCTTTATTCCATGAGAAATTTTTACATCTCGATATAGATATGCCGTCGGCTCTCATTCCACAGAAGATGTTAAAGCCAAAGCCAATAATGAGAGCTACTACAAAGCCCTCTGTTGGTGTTAGTATAGCCAACAGAGAGCTAAAAGCAGAAATAATAATCAGCCTAATTTGTTCAAATTCAAATGTTCTTGCCATTAGATAAAGTCCTCCCAGTTTAATGTTAATGATTTACCAATAGCATCACTGGTCCCATCTCATAAACTCCATGCCCTCATAACCATCAGGGTCAGAGGCCACTAACTTAGCATAAGTTATGCACTTGTCCACAGTATCAAGAACTGTTGGGTAGAAATCAGCGTAAGCCATATTAGCAGTATATGCTATATCTCCGCTGGTTTCATTATGAGTTGGAGTAAATGGACCAAGCACACTTCCTAACTGCTCTGTAGTCCAAGAATGAGCACTACCAGATGTGTTAACCATTTTCTTGCTCGCATAATCTGCAAGTTTATCAGTAAAATGATAACCGTGCTTCTTGATATATTCAAGATAGCCTGGCGCATTCATAATTGCATTAGCAGTTCTTGAAAACTTATCTTTAATCTCGATTTTGTGCTCTTCATTATCTGAAGAATGCACAACTATATATTTAATCTTTTTCATGATAGTTTTTCAACTAATGTTTTAACTAAGTCTTTCACTTCTTGAACAGAACCTTCAACAGCTTTAAGCCTAGTCTCAGTTTCTTGTTCTTTCTTGAGAGCAGGATTAAGAGTAACAAGCAATTCAGGAGTTTTATCTACTACCATTTGATAATAATCTCTGTTTGCAAGTTTCTCTTTTGCATCATTGCAAATAGCGTTAACCTCTTTAATAAGAGCTTCTGAACTAGTAGACAGAACGATATTTCCTGCCTTAGTAGTTTCTAACAATTCTGGAATAACATATACACTAGATTTGCCTCCAATTTCAATAGTAATATCTCTGCAAATAGTATTGCTCTGCTGTGTAAATACACTGCCATAACTGTTGTTACTATCTACATGGTATACATTATTTATAACTTTTCCTTGATTAATGGCCATTTCAGACTTATCAAGGATAAAAACCTGTTGGCCTTGTTTAATATCTTTAAACTGCATAGCTTTACATTTTAGATGGGACAAAGATTGGTAGCTAAACACGTAGATGCCTAGCTACCAAAATTAAATATTAAGGAGTTGTAGTAGTTGCTTTATTTGCAGCAATAATCTGAGATACTGCTGCAGTAATGCCTGCTACGATAGCCTGTGTCTGGTCTCGCTGACTCAATTCGCGACGAGAGTCATTGTACTTCATCTGAAGTTCCTGGTTCCAATGGCCATTCATAGTATCAATGATACGCTGAACACCTGCATTGTCGTTGGTCTTCAGGTCACAGATGCCTTGGCTCAACTGGAAACCAAGATTAGAAGCCGCACGCTCTATGCCTGTATTGGTATAAGCGAAACCTTGCTGCAAAGCATTTACGATGTCCTTCTGGCCAAGCTGGTTTTCGTAACCCATCTTAATGATATTCTGCTGAGTCTGGCAGCAGCAATCCTTAAGTGCCTGAATCATCTGCAAATTGCCCTGAGATACTGAGTTGATTACACGCTCTGCAGAGAAGCCTACCTGACCGCTAAGTCGGTCTACACCTCCGCGAACATCGCAAATTGCTCCATTGAGTGCATTAAAGTCACAATTCAAGTTACCAGCAAGCTGAGTAATAGCAGCTGTATTACCATGAACTGCGTCCATAAGCAAGTTACTGTTCTGATTATCTGCCATCTGATTGCGAAGAGAATCAATCTGAGCCTGAATAGCTGGGTTACCATTCTGCTCGCCTCCCCACATACGATTAGCAAACATCATCCAAACTAGGTAAACAAAAGGATTGTTCATCCAGTTGTTCATACCACCTCCCATAGCAGCCATCATGGTTGCTGGGTCATTGTTCTTAGTAGCGGCTAAAATCGCTGTTAAATCATTATCGCGACCATCAGTGCAATAAATCTTTTCGATTGTATCAGCCATAATCTACAAATTTTAAAATTAAACAATTAAGTTTTTAACTCTCTATGTTGCAACATTTTATTCAATATCATAATCATTGTTATAGTCATTATTGAAATCACCTCCTAAAGCTTCATGCTTGAAGCCACCAAGATTAGTGATTATATTGTCTACATCGAATTCACAAGTTACTGAAGCTAAATCTCCTTGTTCCTGCCAATCAACTTCCATGTTGAAAGTTATAGCATCATAAGTTTCACCTTTACAAGTTATCTTCTTTTGACTACAAAGACGAATTATTCTCATAGCATCACAAAGATACTCAGGAATAACAGTGTTAAACTTATATGTTTTCTTAGAAACTTGGCTTTCAATAAATGAATAGCCTAATCTCTTCGTAGCCTCTTCTTCAAATGAATATTCTGGTTTGCCTAATTCAGATTTAAGCAATAGAATATAATGAAAATTCTCACTACCTAATACTACTATGCCATTTTTAAGAGCGAAATCACCTTCTGGGTTCCAGTATTCTACCTTAAGACAATCATCAATACTGTTATCAAAACAGAATACTTCTGAATAATACCATCCACCAGAATGTATTTCTATCCAATATTGACCTTCATGATCAATAACACCAGAAAGTGGAAATATACCTAAAAATAGTAATACATTGTAACCATTCTTTGATACATTTCTTAAGCCAGCATCTTTGAACCTTTCAACTACATTGCCAGTTACTCTTTTATTAGTATTGGCGTCTCTTACATATACTTCTGAAACATTTCCAGATACTATTAACTGAAACGGTGAAACTACATTTGGGTTTGTAATAAGCGGAGCAATATGGCCATAAGCAAAACTGCGATAACGGTTTTGCTTATGGAAGTTATCATAGAACTTCAATGGTGATATACATATCGGATTTGCCATACTACTTTTTACTATTGGATTTGCCTTTAAATTGCATATCGCAAATATACATATTAATTTTTAAATACAAAAAATTTTATAATATTTTTTATACATTTTTAACCTTGCTTTTATTTAGGACTGAAAACCAAAGTTGCACTTATCAATCCTGTATCAATATTAACTGAAGCAGAATCAATAATTCCTGTTCCAATTGATGTTTTAATAGCTTTATTCAAGTCTATTTTTTCATTGGTTTGGAATTCTACATTTTGTTGCATACATTGCTTTATGCCAGTTACTCTATAAGCATCAGCTGATGGTGCTCTAGTATATTCTATACGATATGCAGGCATATCTAGCATATAATATCTTGCAAGATATAGCCATGAGCATAAATAGTTTTGTGGCGTAGCACTGTATGTATAGATGTATTCGTCATCTCTTAAGCCAGAAACAGTTGCAATAGGAACTCGTCCTGTATTTTTATCTGCCATCATAAGAGCAAAGCCATCTTCAGAAAATTTATCAGGAGCATACAACATCAAATCAATATCAGTAGAAAATACTTCAGAATTAATTTCTTCTGTTTTATCTGACTGAATATATAATGATTTAACATCTATTTCCATATCTTCAAATGTATCAGTAGAATCATCCATCCAGCTAAATTCATATCTTGAATTTAAATCTTCTTTACTGTAGCTAGTTGCCTCTTGAGCATATAGAACTGTTTTCTTGTTAAACTTATCATATTTTTTAGTTAAGTCAAATTGTAAATTAGGACTGGCATATGATAAGCCTTTCATAAAATATGATACATGCTCAATTCTCAATCTATTGTTATCATCTATGTACCAATAACATCTAAAACAGTCTCTCAACATATTCATGAGTTGTTCAAATGTTATTTCTGCTTTTTGTGCAGCTTGGTCATAATTGCCTTTTAATACATTAGACTTTGGAGCTATAAATGGAACATAGCCAATTCTAGAACCATCGAAAGGTATAATAGGAGTTGATGTGTCGCCTTCATAAAAGAATCTACTGTACTCAGCTGTTGCTTCAAATTTTACCAGTGGGTCTATTTTATGTAATAATGCCTTTATTGTATCAGCCAAAGAGAATGCATCTTTTAAAGTAAATTGCATTCTAAATTGGCTTTCAAATGAGGACCATTCATCTGGTATAATTGCCCACACAGATGTATTAGCCCATGAACTTCTACTTATAGGAACTGGTATATGCGCAGTTTTAGTTACAGCATTTACAAAGTTATTAGTAAAATATTCTCCATAGTCATTTCTACCATACTTAGTAGGGTGAGTAACAACATAACCTGTTTGTTTTACTTGCAATCCTACTAAACCTATGCATTTTCTATAATTAACCCTTTCAGACACAAAATCATCCTTTGGCAAATCATATAGTGTTTTTGTTTGTCCAGATGATGGCTCTACTGCTGTATCAACGTCTGCAAGTATACGACCCCAAATAGTATAATATACTACATTAAGCTTAAACTTAGTTGATGCTGCAGTATCAGCCCTAGTAATTTTAAATTCGTATTCTCCTTCTTCACTCATGCTCGAATGCTCTGAATTAACATTCCAATCTTTCAAAACAAATATGCATGTTGAAAAAGCAACTCCTAGATTTCCAAATGTTCTATCATCATAAATTTTTAGTACGAATTTCCATTCTTCTTTTATAGCACCTAAAGCTTCACCTTCAACTACTTTTCCTGTATTAAACCATCTAAGTGTTTTATTTCCATACTGGTCACTTTCTGCATATGATAAATCAGATATACCTATCATCTTTATATGGCCATCTCCATTAGCTTGATTAGTCCACGTTGTAGGTGGAGTTCCAGCTGTATGAATATATGTTCCAGTATATCTCGAACTCATTTCTTCAGTAATTTGAAATTCTTGAATGCTCAAATTCCTAGCAAAGTAATATTTCTTTTCAAGAGCATTAGCATCATCTATAGCCTCATTTACATCTTGTTCCCAGTATGTTCCATTGGCATAACATGATACAGAGTTAGCACCTTGAATATAGAACTGATATAACAAACGCTTTGTTAAAGTGAGTGGAGTTATAGCTGGTGAAAGCTTAATCAAATCATGGGTATTATCATAGTTATTCATTATTTTTGAATACCTATCTATAGGTGATAATTTCAATTCTATTGAATGCTTTGTATCATCTAATTTGCAGTCTGTTTTAACAAATGAATTTAAAGCTAATACTTTTCCACTATTATTTGTTACTACTAGTAAATACTTAGTTTCTAAAAGCTGTGATTTTATGAAATCAAAATCTGTACCGAATATTTTAATAGAGCCTTCTAGTGAACTTCTAAAAAATACTTGACTGGTCTCTTTTTTATATTTGTTTTCAAGTTTACTGTAATGTGGGCCTTGTAATCTAAAACCCGCATAAACCCAAACATGAGTAAGCATATTGTTAATTTCAACTTGAGTCATACGTGATAACTCAGCACTTGAAATATCTAATACAAAATCACATCTTACATATTCTGCTTTTAATCTCATGCTATCAGGCACTATGTTATAATCGGCTAAGCTTCTATCACTGTGCACAGTATAGCCTAAATATTTAACATCCTTATCATAAAAAAATACTCGCAGTTGTTTTACATTTATATCTGGTGGAAACAAAGTGCATACTGGAAGTTGTTTTCTGCCAATAGGTCTTAAGTCAGTTAGCCAAGACGTAACACAATACTGGCCAACTGAGGTAGCATTTTCAAACTCGCCAGTACTCGTATTAAATTGGCCATTTGTAGCTGTCTGCTGTTCTCCTTTAAGCAAATACAATATATTATTATTCATATTATACTAAGTTTAAAAGTTAATCTCCAGAGTAGAATAGACTACTCTGGAGCTATTATTTAATTATTCATATAAGTTTTTACGTTGCCTTTTATAATGAGCATTCTGCCATCATTTAAAGCATATATTCTTTCTGAATTTTGCTTTTTTATAGCCTCAACTCCATTTTCAAGCTTAGTTAAATCAGCCCTAGACTCAGTTTGTATAAACTTATTTTGAACTGTTTCACCATTTGCAAAAGCATCAGCAAATTTTTCTTCGAATGTACCTTTATTTAAGCTGTTAACTATATCAGGCAAAACTCGTTTATATTTACGAGTATTACGCTTATTTATAATGGCCATAGCTTCTCCGCCTTCTGCTCTCATATTTCTACCTTCAGAATTTCTCTGATGCAAATCTATATCATTGCCAGAAGCATGCGAGCCTCCTTCTAAGAATTCAAGACCGCCTTCACCATATTCTTGGTTTGCAGCTCTTGTTGCTTGCTTAGCTTTTACTTTAGCAACTGCAAAGCTAGTCCACATTGTTGCAATAGCTGCTAATGCAAGAGCCGGGCCGATAATAGGTACACCAGACATAGCTTCCCAAATATTAGCAGATGCAGTAATAAGAGAAGATGCTTGTGTTACAGTATTAATAGCTTCTTGGCGCTTTTGAGCTTGCTCGAGAAGTTTTTGCTTTTCTTGCATATTCTTCTTTTCCTGCTGTAACTCCTTTTTCTTAGTTGCAACTTGATTTGCATAGCCATTGTTACGTCCTTCTACTTCAGCATCATAAGCTGTTTGAGCTGCTTCTACTCGTTTTTCAGCTGCATCTACTGCTGCTTGAGCAATATCAACTTCAGCTTGAGCTATTTCTTGAAGATTACTAACAACTTGGCTAACAGCATTATTCCAAGCTTGTAAGCCATCATCATCAAAACCCATATAACTTAGTAAAGCACCAGAAGGACCATACTTGCCGACTCTTCCAATAAAACTTAAGCTATCGTTTACTTTGCTCAATTCTTGTTGAAGCTTAGCAACTGTATTATGAGCTGTGTCAATCTGTGCTTGTGACCAATCAAGGGCTCCTGTTTTTGCTAATCTTATCTTCTCTTTCCACAGTGCAATTTCTTGCTCTAATTCATACTTCTTTATTTCATCAGATGTATGCTTAGCTAAATCAAATTCTGATTTAGCAAGTTCTTGTTGCTGTATGAAATTAGTTAATCGATTACTACCAGAAACTTGTACTTTCTTTTTATTAAACCTAGCATTTATATGAGACTCAGACTCTTGTTGTTCAATAGGTTTTGCTCTATTTTCAGCTAATGCTAATTTTCTTGCTGTTTCAACTTGGTCAAGAAGTAGTTGCCTTTCTTCTTTAGAGCCTTTTCGTACTAATTCAAGTTGGCCCTCAATCTGCCTAGCTCTCAAATCAAGTATAATCTTGTCATATTGTGACTCAATTTGTACTCGTTCTTTATGCCAAGCAGCAAGTTGTTCTTTTGATGCAGTACCAGTAACTACAGCTTCTTTATCGTCACCAATAGTAGCGGCTTTTGTTGTATAAGCAGCTTCTCTATCATCAAGTTGTTGTAGCCTAAGCTTTTTCTCTTTTTCAATCTCGTCAGCTACAGCATCATATCTGAATTTCATTGTTTGACGAAGCTTTGTTATTTCGTCAATCTGTCTTTCATCTTCGATATCTTGCAAATCAAGATTGAGCTTTCTTTGAGTATTTTCAATTATAGCAGTTATTTCTTTTTGCTGCTTTTCAATCTGCTGCTTTTGCTCTTGTGTAATAGGCCTAGTACCTTCTTTTCCAGCTAAGAATACTTGGTTCTTACGGAATTTTTCTTGCATTTCACGAATAGTTGCTTCTGCAGCATCTACTGCTTCTTGCTTTCTTTTTGCAAATTCATCTCTTTGAAGCATAGTTATACTAGCTTCATACTTCTTTTGAATTGACAAGTCATTCTTCCATATAGTATCAGTTAAATCTCGCTGTCGCTGAGTTCTACTTCTGCCTCCTCTCTTATGATGATAATCAAGTCCTATCTTTTTATATAGCTTGTCAACTTCATCATAATAATTTCCAGCTAGCTTAACAGCTTTTTCTGCAAAGTCATTATCATAAGCAATTTCTTTTTCAATCTGCGTTTGTAACTGCTTTTTATTTTTCTGGTATGTTTTTTGTGTATATTCTTTATCACCACCAAACAATCCTACTATACCACCAGCTGCTAATCTCTGCCACCAATTAGGTTTATTTTTATAAGTAGTTTCAAAATCAAATTGCTTTTGAATTGCTTTTCCGTAATACTCTGCAGCTACTTGCATAGCTGCTGTAGCTTTTGCTCTCGCTTCAAGTGCATCTGTAAATTCTGTAGTATGGCTAACTAATATTTTTTCAGCATCATTTACATTATTTATTGAAACATCAAGCTTGCTGAACTCAGTTTGGTTATCTTTTACGAATTGCTTTTGCTTTTTTAGATTTCCACCAAGATTTTGCCATTCTATAGAAAGTCTTTTAAGTGTTGCAACTTGTTCTCCTAATTGCTTAGTAGAGTCTTTCATTTTGTCACTTACACTTTCAATGACATCATCCATTTCAGCAATAGCTTTTTGTCCAGACCAAGCTAATTTTATCCATCTCAATATCTCTTCACCATTATATGATAATGCAGATATGAGGATAATAAGAGCTGTTTGCCAACTGAATATTGATGAAACAATAGTTTTAACAACTGATTGAGTTGGTTTACCTTCAGCTCTTAAAAGCTTATTCTTTTCACGAGTTCTGTCAATCTCATCCCATAAAATTGGCAAGTTATTTGAGATAGCTAAGAAGAATGTATTCAATGAAACTGCCATAGATGGAGTTTCACGAATAATTTGGTTCATTGCATTTCCAAGTCCATTCCAAGCTTTTTCGTAATGACCTACAGAAAGTTTATAGTTACCTGTAGCTTCCTGTAAATAAATCATCTGTCGATAAATAGCCAGTGTTTCTTCTTCAAGTTTTTTGCCTTCAGCTGTAGTAGCTCTTTGTTGTTGGCCCATAGCATTAAGCTTAATTTTATTAATCTCATACTGCGCAGCTAATTGATTATAAGAACCAACTGCTGAATTATTGAGCTGAGCTTGAAGCTTAGCTAACTGATTAGCTTGTCTTATTTCTGCATTAACTTTTTGCAGTTCTTGATTTTCTTCAGAACGGGCTTGTTCAAGTTTTTGTTTAGCTTGTGCAAGCTGGTCAATAGACTGTTTTTCTTCTCTTTCACCTCTTAATAAATCAGTTATTTGTTTCTTAACTTCAATAAGCTTCTTGCCATCTTCGCTTCTCAAATAAGTTAACCTCTGCTGTGCTTTTTCAAGCTCGGACATTTGGGTAACCTGAAGTTTCATTTGCTCATTTAAGTCTCCAAGTCTTTGCTTTATATCAAGTATCTTATTGAGTGTTTCTCCACCAATAGCAGCGTCATTTCTTTCAACCTCACTCAAAGATTTCCACAAATCTACATTATCTTTAAGCTCAGCTTTAAGCTTGTTATAAGAACCTTCAAGTGATGTTATAATCTTTTTCTGGTTTACTGAAGAAGCATTGTAATCTTTTGTTTGCTCTTTTAGCCAAGCAACTTGCTTTCCAGTATCAGTCATAGCAAAAGCTAATTCCTTTTGAGCTCTTTCAAGTCTAGACGCAGCAATAGCTGCATCATCGATGGCTTGCTTTCCTTCTGATGTTGCACCACTCATATTTTTAAGAGCATTGGTGATTTTAATAGCACCAGCACGTATAGCATTAACTACAGTTCCAAAGCTTTTGTTTAAATCATCAAGCTGTAGAATCATATAGTTGATAGTATCATCTTGTGCAATTAAGTCACTAAATTTTATCTTATCGTCATCTGCTGCCATAGTTTATCTCCTTACTTTTTTATAAGCTTTAGCTTCAGCTTCAGCTTGTTTAGATAAATTATTAAGTGTACTGTAAAACTCTAAAACTGTCATTTTCTTAGCATTCATATTAGACTTTTGACTAATAATCATACACGCAGTTTCAAACTGTTTATCATACTTTATTTCAATTGAAGTTTTACCATTAAAAGACTTAGGTTTATGTAAGCTAAACAAAAACGCATCAATCTCTTCAATTTTATCAGCATTGTCTATTCCTCTTGCTATGCTTTCTAATTGAAGGATTGTACGTTGTTTAATCTTATCATAAACCTCTTTGTCTTTTACATCATTAAAACTATTAGGAAAATACATCTCAAGTTCTGTAGCCAGTTTTTTTTTGACCCGCAGAAGAATACTTACTATCATAGAATGCTTTGCCTTCTGAAGCTTTTCTATTATAGATTTTAGATTTTCATCAGATAAATCTTCAACAACTTTTCCATCAATAGAATGTATAAGAGCTGCAAAAGCTAAATAATTAGGAGATATTCCAGATACTATAAGATGCATTGTCTGTCTTAAATTCTGCAACTCTTGTTGTGCTTTGTCTTTATCTGACTTAATGAGTTTAGCAAGATTTACTAAATGCTCATCAACTGAATCGATATCACTTCCTAATCCAGAATCTACAATAATATATTTATTGTATTTTTGAAAATTTACAATAGGCATCTCATCGATGCTATCATAAAGTTTCAATTCATGATTATTTATTTTAACTGTTTTCATAACAAAAATCTTATTAAAGGCGTTGCTAAAAATGGAGTTAAAAGCCATGAACTATCTTTTGTTAATATAAAAGCTATTATAGCAATACTCAATGATAGCCAAAAGCTTAAGCAGTAGTCACAGTCTAACATATCAGATACTAATTTGAACTGTTTCTTTTCAGTTCTATTTGATAGAATATCAAAATAGTCTCTGATTTTATATCTTATTTCCGTTTTCATTGCTCCAAGTATAATAAAAGTTGAAAGCACTGTTATAAATATTATTTGATGTATAGTTGGCATAATTCTCTTGTTGTTATTGTGAATTCAAATCTTAAACCAGAATAAGGATGCATAAAAAACATCTTATCCAATGACTGTATATCTTGGCCAGAATATTGATAGCTGTTGTAAATCTTCTCTATAGAGTAGCCACTATAAATATTCTCGAATCTTTCATAAATTTCATTTATTGCAAGTTTTCCAGTTTGTTTGACTATTCCTGGAGTAGATAATACTCTAATGATTTCATCTTTTATTTCTTCTGTATACATTGCATCATTATCAGAAAAAATAGAGTCGAGATTAAACCAAAATATAATAGCACCACTGATAGTAA
>ERZ507072.1346-NODE-1346-length-12232-cov-5.238318_pt1 | contig 12232 bp, 19 predicted proteins | sample MGYA00512864_ERZ507072 | MGnify/ENA metagenome assembly ERZ507072 | reverse complement strand
AAAAGCCGGATCGCTCCGACTGATGTAATAAATCCGACAAGTTTATTATATCACAGGAGGCAGCTATGGAGTTAAAAGGAATTGAGTTAAGTGACATCGAAAAAATGCAAGGAGATCATTGTGCAATCATCATTTCAAACGGGCAAATGAAAAGTGTAAAGCTTCCTCCGTTTGGAACAATAGTCATAGAATCCCATTGCAATAAAGTCAAGCAAGTTAAAGAAGAAGTGAAACAATTATTTTAAATATCGTCCTACCAGAAAACTGGCGGACACAAGTTGACAAGAACTTTCTTGTTGATTTGTGTCCGCTTTTTTGTTTGCGAAATTATTGAGGAGGCTATCTATATGAATGATTTAATTCAGGAATACAAGAATGACTTGAAAATGTTGAAAAAGCAATATCAAAAAATCTTAAATAAACGATATCGCACACCTGTCAAAGAACATGGGAGAGTGATACATAAATTAATTGATGATCGTTCTCCTCAAGATATAGCAGATCAAAAAGTAATAGCAGAAGCTATCTCTACTACAGAGTACGCTTTATTCTGGTTAGAAACAGGCAGAGAGAAGCCTTTCGATGATGAGCAAGCCAAGAAGATACCAAAGCATAGAAGAGCCGTTAAACTGGCAGATATAGACGTTATGAGCTATCAAGTTTATTTACAGGAAGTAGAAAAGCCAGCAGAAGAGACGATTTCTCCGAAGAAAAAAGAGATGTTGCTCCAAGTGACGGAGATAGAATCTTTGCTTTCTAATAAAGAACTGACATTATTTCATTTAATTAATAAAGATTTATGTACTTATGGAGAAGCAGCAGAACAAATGAATCTAGCTGTGGGTACTGTTAAATCTATGTCACAGCGAATTAAAAATAAGATCGACAATTATTTTGAATATGGTCATCAAATCAATCTATTTGAAATTTGCTAAAACTTGTAAACCATTCCCACCTATAAGTGAAGACAATTAATAGATTAGACACTCACAAGTTTATTCATTCTTTTATTCTGAATAATTGTTCTTCAAAAATAAAATGTAGGGGAGGAAATCTCCCTCATCGTTTTAAATTAAGCTTCGATAGACAGCAGCAAATATGAAGAAAAGGATGTGAATTCAACTCCTTCTGAATTCTTTGTATGCTGCTGTCTATTAAATTATTTAAGGAGGGGATTGTATGCATCATTATATTACTAAATATCAAGATGAAAATGGAAAATTGAGAATTGTATCATGGTTACAAATTAATCTATTTAACAAATCTTACTGTTTTTCAAAAAAAGAGCTAGCTGTCCCTAAAGACAACTAGCAGTAATCTTATTTTTTGGTCCATTTGTTTCCTGGCTTAGAAGTTGGAGGAAGTCTGTCTCCTTTATCGATAGTAGCATTATGACCTTTAGGAACATTTCCTCCTTTTGGACCAACTTCTTTGTACTTACCGGCAGGCTTATTATCTTCGCCTGGTTTGAAAAGATTACTCATGTTTTCACCACCTATAATTTATTTCAGCGGACCACTCGCTGATAAATAAAATTATACGCTTAGTATTTATTTTCACAATAAAATTTTATCGCTGTGGCGGAAGGTAGACGCTTAAAAATAAGGTCAATACGTCGAGGGATAGCCTTAACGTTTTATGATTTGACCATGCAATGTTCGATTCATTGCCAGCGATTTTAGCAGCTGAGGGTTGGAAATGGGCGCTCAAAGTACACGAGCAAGGCGAGGTCGATAGTAATCGATGGAATCGGTGTAGGTTGCTTGATAGAGCTATAACTGCATCTCGTTTATGAGGTGTAGTTTTTACATATTAGATCACTCTTTGAGTGGTCTTTTTATTTTAAAAAAGAGAGGATTTTAAAAATGAATCATGAGAAGTTTATCGAAAAATGCAAGGCTATTGTACGAGAAAAAATTGAAATTGAGATTGCAGACCCAAGTGGTGCAGTGCCTCAGTTTGATATATTTGTTGTGTGGTCGTGTAAAACACTACAGAATAGCAAAACATTAGTTAGCGCTAGCTTAAAAGGAGCACCGTATTTTGAAATTACGTTGAACGGGGACAAAGGTGAAATCTATGTAGATACTTATCTCAAAAAATCAAATGAATGTATTAAAGTCTAGCACACGCTAGGCTTTTTCTTTACATAAGGGAGGCTGCATAATGAGAAACTACTGGTATGTATCACTAACAAATAAATACCCGCATCCAAACGCAGATGATCCAATTAGAGTTGTCCAATCAGTCCAAATCAAAAAGAAGTACTCCATCATTGAAATGACCAGAGAAGCAACACCAAAAGAGATTGATAAATGCAAGCTCGTTTATTGCGGTCATGGTTTCTTTGATGAACCAAACATTCAAAATAATATTAACAAGAATTTGAGGGATTAGAATGCAAATTGAATTAATAAAGTTTCCGATTTAAAAATATTGATTGAGGCTGAATTGATGTTGAAAGATATTGAGAACTAATGGATATTAGAGTATCCTAAATTTAATAATAAAATTTTAGGAGTGATTATTAATGGGATATTCTGATCTTAAAGAGTTATTTACTGATGCAAAGAATCTTGCAACTGGAGCGAACGATTTACAATTGAAATCAGTGCTACTGGATATTCAAGGTGCGGTTTATGATTTGCAAGAAGAAAATAGGGATTTAAAGGACAAAATTAAGGATTTAGAAAATCAAAAAATTTTAGATTCGGAACTTGTAGTAGATGGACATTTTCTTTATAAAATAAACGATAGAACGAATCAAGCTTTTTGTCTAAAATGTTGGGATTCAGAAAATAAATTAATTCGAGCAATATCGATTGATGAACATGGTATTGAATTTAAAAAATGTACTAGATGCGACTTTATGTCAGACTCATTTCGAAAAGTAGAGAAGTCGCAAATATAGAAAAACAAAACTCAACCTAAAGAGATTGTGAGGTGGTGTGTATTGAATGGCAAGAAAACGTGATCCAAGACGTGACGAAGCTTTTGAATTATTTAAAAAATTTGATGGAGCAATAACTAATCGAGAAATTTCGGAAAAGTTATCTGTGCCAGAAAAAACTATTTCAGCATGGAAATCACGTGATAAATGGAATGCAGTACTACAAAATGGTGAACGTAGTACTGCAAATCAAGGTGGCGCTCCTATTGGTAATCAGAACGCCAAAGGAAACAAGGGGAATAGCAGAGCATCACCGCCAAAGAGAAATAAGAATGCTCTTAAAACTGGTGAGTATGAAACAATATTTTTTGACACGTTAACCGATGATGAGAAGGACATCTATTCTAGTTTGAATGATGATCCTTCTTTTGCTTTGTCCGAAGAAATACGACTTCTTAAAATAAGACAGCTTCGAATGATGAAAAGAATCCAACAAGCTGAATCTGGATTGAATGATGAGGAAATCGAACGTCTCCAACAACTGCGCAATATTAAAACACCGTTGGATGTTGGTGGTAAAAAGCTAGAAATTAAGCGTGAGGTGATGCAAGATGTTCAAATTACTAGAAGGACTCGAAGAAAGATAGATGATATTTTATCTATCGAAGATTCATTGACTCGCATCAGCAATCAACTATCACGAGCCATCAAACAGTTATCAGAATTGGGCGTTCAAGATAAACGAGCCGCTTTAATGTCGGCGCAAGCTGAAAAGCTAAATGCTGAGATACGAGACTTAAACGGTGGCGAGGATGAGCCTGAATCAACTGTAATCGTTGATGATATTCCTTTTGAAGATAGTGAGGTGGCTATTGATGCCGATGGCAGTTAAAGAGAAACCTCAAATTAAATTGACTATGATGGTTAACCCGCATTTTTATAAAGTATGGCGGGCAAAATGTCCTTACATTTTAATGAAAGGCGGACGTGGTTCATTTAAATCATCTGTTATCAGTTTGAAATTAGCAACAGAAATGAAGAAGCACACACAAGCTAAGCATAAAGTAAATGTTGTCTGCATGATGAGTCAGCACAAGTATTTAAGAGATGCTGTTTATGAACAAATCAAGTGGGCTCTTTCAATGTTAGGCATTTCAAAAGAATATAAGTTTCGTACTTCTCCTTTGAGAATCATTCATAAACGTACTGGCTCTAAGTTCTATTTTTATGGTGTTGATGATCCCTTAAAACTAAAATCAAATGCAATTGGCGATGTCATTGCTTTGTGGTATGAAGAAGCTGCAAACTTTGAAAGTGAGGAAGTATTTGACCAGACGAATGCAACCTTTATCCGTCAACGGTCGCCATGGGTAGATCAAGTACAAGTTTACTATTCATGGAATCCACCTAAGAATCCATATGATTGGGTCAATGAATGGGTAGAAAAATGTATGCGCCTAAATGATCATTTAGTGGATCACTCAACCTATAAAGATGATGAGTTAGGTTTTACGGATCCGCAACAATTAAAGCTGATAGAAACTTATAGAGCAAATGATGAAGACTACTATAGATGGCTTTACTTAGGCGAAGTGATTGGTCTGGGCACACTCATCTATAACATGGATCATTTCCATCCGCTTGATGAGTTACCAGATGATGATTACATCGTTCAGATTTGCTTTTCAATCGATAGTGGACACCAAATATCAGCGACTACCTGTGGTTGCTACGCTATTACCAAGAAGAAAAATGTCATTTTATTAGATACTTATTATTATTCTCCTGAAGGAAAAGTAAATAAGAAGGCACCTGATGAGCTTTCTAAAGATTTGCATGATTTTATTGAGCGATGTCAAACAAAATACAATAAGTATGCCTACAAAATCACTATTGATTCGGCGGAAGGCGCTCTAAAAAATCAATACTATAAAGATTACAATGAGAGGTTTCATGCAGTGGCCAAAGCTAAAAAAGTGGATATGATCGATTATGTACAGAACCTCCTTGCACAAGGCAGGTTTTTTTATTTAGATACGGAAGCAAATCGAATATTTATTAAAGAGCATCGTGATTATCGATGGGATGAAGATACTTTACAGTCTGATGATCCAAAAGTTATCAAAGTCGGTGATCATACATGCGACCAGTTCCAATATTTTGTAAAAGATAATCTAAATGATTTAGGACTGAAATGGTAGGTGAGAAAATGGGAGTATTCCAAACGATTAAAAGTATATTCAAGAGAGGAGTTGATAGCGTGAATATGAGTTTTACTGGTCGTGATATTGCTAAGGTAACGGATCATCCCAAAATAGGGATTGATTCAAGAGAATACGATCGGATTGCTAGAAACTTTAGGTACTATTCCAATCTATTTCCTGATATACAATATCGTAATTCATACGGGGAAACACAGAAAAGAGAATTTAAGTCCCTAAATATCACCAAGACAGCTTCTAGACGGTTAGCGAGTATCATCTTTAATGAGAAGTGCAAAGTAGCACTAAAAGACAAGGAGGAGCAAGCAGAAACTTCGAAAAGCATTCAATCAGCTGTAGAGTTCCTAGATAAAACACTTTATGACAACAATTTCTATAATCTGTTTGAAATGAACCTTGAAAAAGGTATTGCTGCAGGCGGTTTTGCTATGCGTCCTTACGTTGACGGTGACAAGATCAAAATTTCATGGATCCGTGCAGATCAATTTTATCCGTTACGCTCTAACACAAATGAAGTAAGTGAATGCGCCATTGCAACAAAGACCATTCAAACAGAAGGTGACGTGAATTACTACTATACGTTGCTAGAATTCCATGAATGGCAAGATGATAAGTATGTTATCAGTAACGAGCTTTATAAATCTGATAACGATAATATTGTTGGTAAACAAATTTCATTAGCGGTTCTTTATCCTGATTTGGCTGAAACTGTCACATTAGAAGGATTGAAAAGACCGCTTTTTGCATACTTCAGAACGCCTGGAGCTAATAATAAATCGTTAGAGAGCCCATTAGGTGCTGGAATTGTTGATAACTCAAAAGAGATACTTGATACGATTAATACAACTCATGATCAATTTGCTTGGGAAATACAATTAGGTCAACGCCGAGTAGTTGTGCCAGCAGAATTCCTCAAAACAGATGAAACACACCCACCAATGTTTGATACAGATCAGAACGTATTCGCTGGTGTATACGGCGCTGAGAATATCGGGGTCAAAGATATTACAACACCTATTCGAACAGTTCAATATAAGGACGCTATCAGTCATCTAATTAAAGAGTTCGAGGTGCAGGTTGGTTTGTCAGTGGGTTCGATGAACTATGCGGATGACGGCATTAAAACGGCCACTGAGATTGTTTCTAACAATTCCATGACTTATCAGACACGTTCAAGCTATTTGACTATGGTTGAAAAAGTTATCAATGAGCTTATTCATTCTATTTTTGAACTTGCAGGATACGGAGAAATGTTTGAAAGCGAGAAACCGCTATTCTCTATTGAATATGATAGTTATTTAGTAACAGTTAGTTTTGAGGATGGTCTATTTATCGATCGTAACAAACAATTAGAAAATGATCTAAAGGCTGTAACTGCTGGCGTAATGCCTAAGAAACAGTTTCTTATCCGTAATTACAATCTAAACGAAGATGAATTAGAAGATTGGTTAGCTGCATTAAAAGATGAAATGCCAGAAGCGGGATCAACCGAACGGCGTAGTAAAGATGCCTTATTCGATTTAGGTGATTAATTATGATTACACCAGAAAAAATGCAAAAGGCCGCAAACTCAATTATCAATATCTATTCAGAACTGGAAGACCGAATCTTTAACATCATAATCAAAGCGTTAAAACAATCTCGTTTTCGAGATGTAGCTAAAGAAGATGTGCTTTTGTGGCAAGTAAATCAACTTTCTAAAATGGGTACATTAAACGATAAAGTCATTGATTTGTTAGCACGATATACAGGAGAGACTCAAGAAGCAATTGAGCAATTGATTAAGGGAAATGGTGTGAAAATCGTTGATGAAATTGATCAAGAATTAGAGCGAATGGTGCATAAAAGTATTCCTGTGTCTGACGACGTAAACAAAATTCTAGACTCTTTGGTTCGTCAAACTTTCCAAGACTTAAATAATAATGTCAATCAAACGCTGATCACTACTAATTTCAATGAGAATGCAGTCATGAGAGCTTATCAAGCAATTCTCAAACAATCAACCATCGAATCTATGACAGGTCTTAAAACGCATGAGAAAGCCGTAAAAGATAACGTCTACAAAATGGTTGATATGGGAATCAAATCGGGTTTTGTTGATAAAGCTGGTCGAGAGTGGTCAATGGAGGCATACTCTCGAACCGTCATTCAAACTACGTCGCATAGAACATTCAACGACTTACGATTACAGAGGATGGAAGACTTTGAGTGTGTTACTGCATTGATGAGTAGTCATCCAACAGCTCGCGAAGCCTGTGCGCCAATTCAAGGCGATTGGGTGTTAACCGTTCCTAAAGAAGAAGCGCCAGAAGAATTCAAGCATTTACCATCTATTTACGATCACGGATACGGCGAGCCAAGCGGAACGCAAGGAATTAACTGTACACATATTCTTTATCCTGGCCGTCCTGATGTTAACACAAACAATCAGCCGCGATATGATCCAGAAGAAGTACAAAGAAATGCTGAGATCCAGCAGAAACAAAGAAGATTAGAGCGTGATATTCGTTACCAGAAGAAGCGAATGAATGCGGCGTTAGAATTGGAAGATCCCGAAACTGTCCAGATGTGCAAACAAGTGATTGCTAACAAACAGAAACAGTTAAGGGATCTTATCAACGAACATGGGTTCTTAGTTCGTGATTACAGTAGGGAGCAAAATTATTCAAAAACGCTCTAAATTAACACTTGGATAACCATTTTATGGTATAATAGAGGGGTAGAAATGATAAAAAATAAGCCGGCGATGCTGGTAACACCCCGACTTATGGCAACCAACTAATTAGGAGTTGATCACATGATAAATAATACCATAGAAAATGAAGTGTGGAAAGATGTACCAGGATTCGAAGGACTGTACCAAGCAAGTAATTTAGGAAGAGTAAAAAGTCTATCAAGAGAGCACGAATCTTATGGGAATTTGAAGAATTTAGGCGATATAAGGAAAATAAATATAACTTATAAAAATCCTGGTAAAATATTATCCCAGCATAAAAATGCAGATGGATATTTGGGATGTATTTTTTGTAAAGACGGAAAAAAGAAAATGCAAAATGTACACAGAGTGATAGCAAAGGCTTTTATAGAAAATCCCGACAATAAGCCTGTAGTAAACCACAAAGATGAAGACAAAACAAACAATACACCTGAGAATTTAGAATGGGCAACTGTAAAATATAATAATTCTTATGGGACAAGACTTAATAGGGTTTACAATAGCGAAGGATATTTAAATAGCGTTAATAGAAAGAAAAAAGCAATAAAACAATTCGACAAAAGCGGGAATCTTGTTGCACAGTATGATTCTGCTGCAGAAGCTTGTAGAATAAATAATAATTTTACCAAATCGGGAATTAATAATTGTTTGAAAAATCGGAATGAATTTTATAAGGGGTTTAAGTGGTTTTACGTTTAAACTACAACTAAATAAAGATAACAAAGTCTAGTACACACTAGGCTTTTTATTTTGCCCCGAATACGGCGTTAAACTGTTCAATCCATCGAGGGCGTAGCCTCGTTAAACAACGAAAGGATGAATGAAATGAAACGAGAAGAATTAAAAGGATTAGGTTTAACAGACGAACAGATTGGATCAGTAATGGCTTTGCACGGCGTAACTGTAAACGAACTGAACAGCAAGGTGTCTACCGCGGAACAGCAAGCGACTCAGTATCAAGAACAGTTAGAGAAAAACCAAAATGAGCTGAATGATTTCAAAGCAAATGCTAAAGGAAATGAAGATCTTACTAAGCAGTTAGAGGATTTACAGTCTAAGTTCGATGAAACGAAGACGAGTTCTGAACAACAAATTGCTGATCTTAAAAAATCATCAGCGATTGACTTAGCTTTAACACAAGCAGGGGCTAAAAACATTAAGGCTGCTAAAGCCTTGCTAGACAGCGAATCATTGGAACTGACAGACGAGGAATTAAAAGGATTAGATGAACAACTGGCCGCACTCAAAGAGAGCGACGGTTATTTATTTGGCTCAAATGAACCTGTTCCGCCCAATCCAGAAGGTAAAAAAGCTACTTTCGGGGGCAATCCTAGTTCTGGCCAGAATGTGGAAGAAGATGTGTTCGCTAAAGCATTAGGAGTTTTACCAAACAAAAATTAAATTTGGAGGGAATAAAATATGGCAATTAATTACATTACAAAAGACAATGGGATTTTCGATCAGAAGATCACTCAAGGATTGTTAACGACGATCTTAGGTATTCCACAAGTTGAATTTGTGAACGGTGGTAAATCATTTACATTAACGACTATTTCAACTTCTGGTTTAAAAAACCACACACGCAACAAAGGATTTAACAGCGGTACTTATGGAAATGACAAAAAAGTTTACACAATGGGTCAAGATCGAGACGTTGAATTTTACATCGATAAACAAGACGTTGATGAAACGAATCAAGACTTAGCTGTAGCTAAAATTTCAAATGTATTTATTACAGAACACGTGCAGCCTGAAATTGATGCTTATCGTTTTTCTACTTTAGCTGCAGGAGCAGGCAAGACTAAGGAAGAAACAATTACTGAGAAAAATGCTTACTCTGCAATTAAAGCTGCTATTTTACCAGCACGTAAATTCGGCCCGCAAAACCTAGTAGCGTTTGTATCAACAACGGTAATGGATGCATTAGAACGATCTACTGAGTTCACTCGCAACATTACCAATCAAAACGTTGGTCAAACCGCCTTAGAATCCCGAGTAACTTCGTTGGATGGCGTGTTGCTAGTCGAAGTTTGGGACGATACTCGTTTTAAAACGAAATACAATTTTTCAGATGGATACGTTGCTACCTCTGATGCAAAAGACATCAATATCTTAGTTGTCGCTAAACAAGCAGTTATCCCCGTGGTTAAAGAAAACACTGTCTTCTTGTTTGCACCGGGCGAACATTCACAAGGTGATGGCTACTTATATCAAAACCGCTTATACCACGACTGCTTTATCAAAGAACAACAAAAAGAAGGTGTATCTGTCTCTTTGGCCCCAAAAGCTTAGCCCCATCCGGCGTAACTTTGAATAAAACAACAGCTACGCTAACGGTGGGAGCAACAGAAACATTGTCTGCTACTGTATCACCAGAAACGGCAACTGATAAATCAGTCAAATTTACCTCTAGCGATGAAACAATTGCAACAGTAACGCCAGTGCAAGGAAAGGTTACTGCTATTAAAGTAGGAGCTACGACGGTCACAGCGACAACCGTAAATGGTAAAACTGCTACGTGTGAAGTCACGGTAACCGCAGCAAGCGAAGGATAGCTACTAAACTATCCTTTTTAATTGAAAGGAGGCAGTTATGAGCTATCTTACGCACGATGAATATTTAAAATCAGGATTCAACAAAGTATCAGTTTCGGAGTTTGATGACTTAGAAAAATGTGCTGCACGTCAGCTTAATCGAGTGACAGGCGATTTTTACATGAGACATTCTTTAGCTGATGACACGTTCAAATATCGAGTGGATAAGTTCAAAATCGCAATGGCTGTCCAAATTGAATATTTGAAGTCAGTTGGAGTTACTTCGTTATCAGACTTACTAAATGCTTCCCCTTCAAGTGTCAGCGTTGGTCGTATGCGTATTGAATCTGGAAGCACGAATGCAGCAACAGTTGGCAGAACGATGGTTGCAACAGAGGCTTATAACGAATTGATTTATACAGGGCTTCTTTACAAAGGAGTTGATTATAGATGATTCCATTAATACCAAAGGAGTACTGCAATCAATCTATTGTGCTGCGTCTAATACAAGGAAAAGACAAATGGCAGAAGCCTATTTTTTCCGATCCAATTACGATTAAAAATATGATCTTTCAACCGCAGACAGTATATAGTGGTACGAATAACAATAGGCAAGTGGTAGCGAATGCTATCGCTTTTTTATTTGGTGGTGTTTCTGATCCAATGCCAACAATCAGTAAGAATAACGTTGGTTCAGAGATTGATTTCGAAGGCGAAACATACACTATCACTACTATCGTTGATAACCGTAACCCTTTCAGCAATGAAGTTTACTCGTACGAGTTGGAGGTGCTGTAATGCTCCATGTTAAGGTTGAAAAAAATGGCGTCGATCGTAAGTTGTCAGTGATGAACATCAATTCAGCACTGTACTATATGACTGCCCAGATGCATCCAGACATGAACCTATATGCGCCAAAACGGCAAGGACATTTAAGAGACAAATCATTTGTTAACAAGAACCGAATCACATATACCGTTCCTTACGCTAAACCTCAATTTAGAGGGATCGTCAATGGTAGTAGAGTTAAGAATTATACAACGCCAGGGACAAGCCGACGTTGGGACCTCAGAGCAAAAGCTAATCATATGGATAATTGGCGTAGGGCATTTATCAAAGGAGGAAACTTGTAATGGATTTATGGGAACGATTATCTGACTCGATAGATTCTATTCAAGGCCTTCCAATGCCATGCTCGATGGGATTTCTAAACGGTGAAGATACACTTTGCGTTTATTCTATGCCGGGTAGCCGAACAGTAGAAGAATACTTTGACGGTACGAAAGAGCGTGAAATGCTTTACGAAGTAGGATTTAATACAAAAGATCAAGAAAAAGCCAACAAAACATTATGGCTTATATCAAATCATTTAGACGAGCTTTCAACTCTAGCATCAGAGGATGGGAGTTTCGTCTTTTTAGGTATCGAAATAAGCGAGACACCTTTTGTAAGCGAACAGGACACTCAAGGGAACTCAACTTATTTATTAGGTATCAAAATCACCATTCATCAATTCAAAAATTAGGAGGAAATTTAAATGGCAGAAAATAGTAAAGAATTTTTACTAAACTTTAAAAACAAATTGGAAATCGATACTTCAGGAAGTACAGATTTAGATCAAATCGCATCGGCTAAATTCGCACCATTAGCAGCAGGGATCACAACTATTACTCCAGCTGCAGCGGACACTACAGATGCATCCCCTTACTACGATGGAGAAGGATTCACTGATTCCACTGTAACTGGTAAAAATATCACGTTCCAAGTTGCGGGACACCGTGTATTTGGAGATCCAGCTCAAGATTATGTAGCGTCTAAATTCTTGTCAATCGGAGATGAATTACGCACGTTAGCACAATGGACTGATGCC
>ERZ507072.1341-NODE-1341-length-12274-cov-4.551109_pt1 | contig 12274 bp, 7 predicted proteins | sample MGYA00512864_ERZ507072 | MGnify/ENA metagenome assembly ERZ507072 | reverse complement strand
CGTTCTATCACATTCCGCAATTCACGGATATTTCCTTTCCAGGGTTGCTGTTCCAACGCATGAAGAAAAGCAGGAGTCATCTCATTGATGGCATACGAAAGTTTTTCGGAGAAACTTTTGGCAAAAGCAGTTGCAGGAGAGGCAAAAGTACCGTTTTTTTCATTGAGTGGATCTGCATTTGTAGAGATGTATGTCGGTGTCGGAGCATCCAGAGTCCGAGACTTGTTTAAGCAGGCACAGCAGATGGCACCTTGTATTATTTTCATTGACGAGATTGATGCAATTGGTAAGAGCCGTGATACACAGATGGGCGGTAACGATGAGCGTGAGCAGACATTGAACCAGCTTCTGGCTGAGATGGATGGATTTGAAAGTAACAAAGGTCTTGTTCTTCTGGCAGCCACGAACCGTCCGGAGATTCTGGATCCGGCACTGTTAAGACCGGGACGTTTTGACCGGCGTATTATTGTGGAACGACCGGATCTTAAAGGACGTGTGGAAGTACTGAAAGTGCACTCTAAAGACGTGAAGATGGATGAGACGGTTGATCTGGAAGCAATCGCACTTGCAACTTCCGGAGCAGTTGGCTCAGATCTTGCAAATATGATCAATGAAGCCGCAATCAACGCAGTTAAGAATGGAAGAAATGCCGTATCACAGGCGGATCTTTTTGAAGCAGTGGAAGTTGTGCTGGTAGGTAAAGAAAAGAAAGACCGTGTGATGAATCAGGAAGAGCGCAAGATTGTATCTTACCATGAAGTCGGACATGCGCTTGTCAGTGCGTTGCAGAAGGATTCTGAGCCAGTTCAGAAGATTACGATCGTACCGCGTACGATGGGAGCACTTGGATATGTTATGCAGACTCCGGAAGAAGAAAAGTTCCTGAATACAAAGAAAGAACTGCAGGCTATGTTAGTTGGAATGCTCGGAGGACGTGCTGCAGAAGAGATTGTATTTGATACAGTGACAACAGGGGCTTCTAATGATATTGAGAAAGCAACCAGTGTGGCAAGAGCTATGATTACCCAATATGGTATGAGTGAGAAGTTCGGGCTGATCGGGCTGGAATCGGTCCAGAACAGATATTTGGACGGACGTCCGGTTATGAACTGTGGTCAGGAGACAGCTTCTGAGATTGATCATGAAGTTATGAAGATGCTGAAAGAAGCTTATGAGGAAGCAAAGAAACTTCTTTCAGAACACAGAGAATCACTGGATAAGATTGCAGCATTTCTGATTGAGAAAGAGACAATCACAGGAAAAGAATTCATGAAGATTTTCCATGAAGTAGAAGGAATTGCAGAAGAGTAATACAGAAAGTTAATGTATTTGAATACCGTTTCCCGGGCAAATCAGATTTTTGTCAGGGAGGCGGTATTTTCTGTTACATTGAGTTGAAAAAACAGGGAGTAAATTATGTTTGATATTCAGGAAGAATTAAAAAAGCTGCCGGGCAAGCCGGGAGTTTATCTGATGCATGATGAGACAGATAAAATCATCTATGTGGGAAAAGCAATCAGTCTGAAAAACCGTGTACGACAGTATTTTCAGAGCAGTCGTAACAAAGGGGCTAAGATAGAACAGATGGTGACTCACATTTCCAGGTTCGAGTATATCGTAACAGATTCGGAACTGGAAGCGTTGGTGCTGGAGTGTAATCTCATCAAAGAGCACAGACCCAAATATAACACAATGTTGATGGACGACAAGGCTTATCCATTTATAAAAGTTACTGTGCAGGAGCCATTTCCAAGAGTGATGTTGGCAAGAAGAGTGCAGAAAGATAAGGCAAAGTATTTTGGCCCCTATACGAGTGCCGGGGCAGTGAAAGACACAATAGAACTGATTCGAAAGTTATATTTTATCCGAAGCTGTAACCGGAGACTGCCAAAGGATATTGGAAAAGAGCGGCCATGTCTGAACTATCATATTCATCAGTGCAAAGCTCCGTGTCAGGGATACATTTCGAAGGAGGAATACCGCAAGTCTGTAGAGGAAGTCTTACATTTTCTGAATGGCAATTATGATCCGATTCTGGAAAAGTTGAAGGCACAGATGGAAGAAGCGTCAGAGGCATTGGAGTTTGAGCGGGCAATTGAATATCGGGAGTTGATAAACAGTGTACAGAAAATTGCACAGAAGCAGAAAATTACAGACACTGCGGGAGATGACAGGGATATTGTGGCAGTATCAAAAGATTTGGAAGATGCGGTTGTGCAAGTGTTTTTTATTCGAAATGGAAGATTGATCGGGCGGGATCATTTTTATCTGAAGCTAGTGGATAAGGAGACAAAGGCAGAGATACTTTCCAGTTTTATCAAGCAATTTTATGCAGGGACACCATATATTCCGGGACAGATTATGTTGCCAGAGGAAATACCAGATCATGAGATTATTGAGGAATGGCTGACAAGGAAAAAAGAGCATAAAGTACATCTGGTCATTCCGAAAAAAGGAACAAAGGAAAAACTGGTAGAGCTGGCAGAAAAAAATGCCCGAATGGTTCTGACGAAGGACAAAGAGCGGATTAAGAGAGAAGAGGGAAGAACGATTGGTGCAGTCAAAGAACTTCAAAATCTTTTGGGATTAACCGGACTGCATCGTATGGAGGCGTATGATATTTCCAATACAAATGGGTTTGAATCAGTTGGCTCTATGGTTGTCTATGAAAAAGGAAAACCGAAGAGAAATGACTACCGTAAATTCAAGATTAAAGGGGTAAAAGGGGCGAACGATTATGCCAGTATGAATGAAGTGCTTACAAGGCGGTTCGGGCACGGCTTAAGAGAAAAGGAAGAAGGTCGAGAACTTGGCAGTTTTACAGCATTTCCAGATCTGATTCTGATGGACGGTGGTAAAGGGCAGGTAAATATTGCACTGGAAGTGCTGGATAAGCTGAATCTGGATATTCCGGTCTGCGGTATGGTAAAGGATGACCACCACAGAACCAGAGGGCTTTATTATCACAATGAAGAGATTCCTATTGACCGGAATTCGGAAGCATTCAGACTGATCACGCGCATTCAGGATGAAGCTCACCGGTTTGCAATTACATTTCACAGGCAGCTTCGCAGTCAAGGACAGGTTCATTCGATTTTGGATGATATACCAGGTGTTGGACCAGCAAGAAGAAAAGATTTAATGAAGCATTTTGCCAACATTGAGGCAATCAAGAATGCCACTGTAGAGGAACTAAAGAGTCTTCCTTCTATGAATGAAAAATCCGCTAAGGATGTGTATGATTTTTTTCACTGATATGCTATAATTTTAATATTAGTAATAGGATGCCTGGAAGGAGAGACATATATGCGAAAAAATGTAGTTCAAATGAAGCAGATTGTCGAGAAGATGAATCTGAAAAATCTGACACCGGATGTAGAGTTGTCGGATAAGGCTGTGGAGGTTCCGGATATTAACCGTCCTGCATTACAATTGACAGGATTTTTTGAAAGATTTGATTCGGAACGGGTGCAGGTCATCGGTTATGTAGAATACAGCTACCTGACAACATTGGAAGAAAAGAAAAAAGAGGAAATTTATGACACGCTTCTTTCTTACAAGATTCCATGCCTGGTATTTTGCCGTGCTTTAAAACCAGATGATATGCTCTTGCAAAAGGCAACAGAAGCGAATATTCCGGTATTTTCAACAGATTCACATACATCTGCATTTATGGCAGAAATCATTCGGTGGTTAAATGTTCAGTTAGCACCATGTATTTCCATCCATGGAGTACTGGTAGATGTCTACGGTGTCGGTGTGCTGATTATGGGAGAGAGTGGTATTGGAAAAAGTGAGGCGGCTCTGGAACTGATTAAGAGAGGGCACCGGCTTGTCAGTGACGATGTTGTGGAGATCCGCAAGGTCAGTGATGAGACGCTGGTAGGAACAGCACCGGATATTACAAGGCATTTTATTGAACTCAGAGGTATTGGAATTGTGGACGTTAAGACTTTATTCGGTGTTCAAAGTGTCAGAGAGACAAAGAATATTGACCTTGTTATTACACTGGAAGAGTGGAATAAAGAGCGTGAGTATGATCGCCTGGGACTGGAAGATCAGTATACGGAATTCCTTGGGAATAAGGTAGTCTGCCACAATCTTCCAATCCGTCCAGGACGTAATCTGGCTATTATTGTAGAGACGGCTGCTATTAATCACAGACAGAAGTCTATGGGTTATAATGCTGCACAGGAGCTATATCAGAGAGTACAACGCAATCTTACAAAAAAAGATTAAAATATATACACGAGGAGAAAATAACTATGAAATACTGTTTTGGAGCAGATGTTGGGGGAACCACTATAAAACTGGGATTGTTTACAGTGGATGGAGAAATTCTTGATAAATGGGAGATTATTACAAGAACTGAAAATGAAGGTGAATCCATTCTTCAAGATATAGCAACGGCTTTAAAGGAAAAGATTCAGGAAAAAGCAATTCCGGCAGAAGAAGTGATAGGAATTGGAATGGGAATTCCGGCACCGGTAAATTCGGAAGGTATTGTGAGAAAGACAGCGAATCTTGGATGGGGATATAAAGAGGTTAAGAAAGAATTAGAGAATCTGACAGGTTGGCAGGTGGTTGTTGGCAATGATGCCAATGTAGCGGCACTCGGTGAGATGTGGAAAGGTGCTGGACATGGTGAGAAGAATATGGTCATGGTCACACTTGGAACTGGAGTTGGCGGAGGAGTGATCATGGGAGGAAGGCCTTTGATCGGTGCCAATGGAGCTGGCGGAGAAATCGGACATATCTGTGTAAATTACTTTGAAGAAAAGTGTTGTGGCTGTGGAAAGAAAGGCTGTCTTGAACAGTATGCGTCTGCAACAGGAATTGCAAGAATTGCCAGAGAACATCTCGCGGCTGATAAGAAAGATTCAATATTGCGAACTTATGATTTAGATAAGATAGATGCAAAAAGCGTGTTTGATGCCTTAAAAGAAGGTGATCAGCTTGCAGTAGATGTTGTAGAAGAATTCGGAGAATACCTGGCGAAAGGATTAGCAGACGTAGCAGTCGTAGTAGATCCAAGCCTTTTTGTAATTGGAGGAGGAGTGTCAAAAGCAGGAGAAATTCTCCTTACATATATAGAAAAATATTATCGCAAGCGAGCCTTTTTTGCAAATAAAGATACTCAGTTTGCTATTGCAAGCCTTGGAAATGATGCAGGAATCTGTGGAGCTGCAAAACTGATTCTGGATAGTCAAGTGTAGAAGGCAGATGTTTCGAATATAGGAATATAGGAAAGGAGAGTGGATATCCACTCTCCTGTTTTTGCTTTTTAAATTATCAATACTGGGGTAAGCCAAAATGATTATTGTGTGTTACCACCAGCATCACCGCCACCGGTATTGCCGCCAGTGGTGCCGCCAGTATTATCTCCGGTATTAGTACCGGTATTGTTACCAGTATTATCGCTATTTGTGTCATGGGACTTACTGTCATTTTCTTCAGAATCATAGTCTTCAGAATGGTTTTTATGTCCCGGACAACTTTGATCTGGAAGGCTGTCTGTTGCAAAGTATTCTGTTACACTTGGACAACTGGAAGTTGCCAGATATCCTGTAATTGTGCAGACAGATTTTTGCTCTACAGAACTTGGCATTACAAAATCTTTTGTTTCAAGATTCTCATGTACTCTGCTCATGATTCCTTTCCAGATGCGGAAACGGAATTTAGTGTCGGAATTACATTCTTTGTTATCATCGTAACCGCCCCATACAGCACATGTGTAATATGGTGTATATCCGACAAACCATAAGTCCTTGTTGGATGTTGTTGTACCTGTTTTACCGGCAACCGGCATATTATCTAACTGGCAGGCTTTACCGGTACCTTCCTCTACTACGGTCTGAAGAGCACTCGTAAGAAGTCCGGCTGTACTGTCTTTGATTGCCTGGTGACTCTCGCCAGTTCCGTCAAGAAGAACATTGCCATCATGATCTAAAACTTTCGTGTAAAGAGTTGGTTTATTGTAAACGCCGTTGTTGGCAATTGCAGCATAGGCACTACAGAGTTCGTAATTATAAACACCATCTGTCAGACCGCCAAGGGCAAGGGTTTTTGCGTTATCCGAATAAGTATCTCCATTTACCACTTTATTGGTTACCAGTGTGCTGATGCCAAGTTTCTCGCAATATTCCATACCTACATCTTGAGTGACAAGATCACTGGTCTGCACAGCACAGGAGTTGAGAGAAAGTGCGATAGCGGTACGCATGGATACGTCACCTTTGCTTCCTTTAATAGTTTTTCCACCGCCGACATCATAATTTTTATCATCAATGACAGAAGCAAGTGTCATCTCGTCCAGATCCAGAGCCGGTGCATAAGCAGCCAGGATTTTAAAAGTAGATCCAGGTTGTCTCTTGGAACCTTTGTATGCACGATTCAGTCCTAGACTGGTTGATTTGGCACCGCGACCACCGACCATGGCTTTGATCTGACCGGTATACTGATCCATCAAAGTAATGGAAGCTTGTGGCTGTGGTGAGATGTTTATAACTTCATTGTAAGTATCACCTTCCTGAGCGATAGTAGATTTCCATTCTTCTACCATGGCACGGGCGGCATCTTCACTTTTATATAAAAGTCCTTGATCTTTGTTATAAGTTTCTTTTACATATTTTTTGATGTGGCCGGAAGAGTAATTCTCAGTACTTCCATCTGCCCGTGTGACAGTCAGTGCATAGTCGAGACCATATTCGATATTCGATGGATAATTGGAATCATCGTTGGCTTCTTCGTCACAAATCTGCTGAAGAGACTGATTCTGAGTGGAGTAAATGCTAAGACCTCCACTGTAAACAGCATTGTAAGCCTGTGTTTCTGAAAAACCACATTGATCCTGCAGGTCATTCATGACTTGATCTGCAAGTGCATCTACAAAATAACTATATGCGTTGGAAGAATCTGTCTGGGTTTCGTTAACAGACTGGATTCTTGCATATACATCATCCGCCATTGCTTCATCATAAGCAGCCTGGTCGATATATCCCTGCTTCAGCATATTCTTAAGAACCTTATCACGACGCTTCTGGTTCTTTTGAGGGTTCGTGATCGGATTCAGGTTACCAGGACTCTGTGTAATACCTGCAATAACAGCACTTTCAGAAAGAGTCAGTTCTGAAACATCTTTGTTGAAATATCTTTTCGCAGCAGATTGAACACCGAGACAGTTCTGTCCTAAGTTGATGGTGTTCAGATAAGCTTCCATAATCTCATCTTTACTCATCTGCTTTTCGATGGAAACAGCAAGGAACTGTTCCTGGAGTTTTCGCTGTAGCTTATCGTAGAATGTCTTTTCATTTACAAAGTTCGGAAAGACATTATTTTTTATGAGCTGCTGTGTCAGTGTACTGGCTCCCTGGGATCCCCCGGAAATAAGAGAAACACCGGCACGGACAATACCTTTGATATCAATTCCGTTATGCTCATAAAAACGTTCATCCTCGATAGCAACAAATGCATGCTGAAGATCTGCCGGAATCTCATCGATTGTTTTATATACACGGTTAGAACCTGCGGCAACAAAACGTTCAATTTCAGTTGTTCCGTCGTCAGCGTACACTAAAGTTGTAAATCCCTGTGGTTTTACATCATCAGGTGTAATATCCGGAGAATTGTCAATAATCTTTTTCACAAATAGTCCGCCACCGGCAACACCGGCGATTGCAACCACGATGATGCAAAGAAGGAGTGCCTTAAATAATCGGACTCCTACACGCTTTGCCTGCATAGCAGACTTTGACGTAATCTGCTTCTGGCGCTTTGCGGCTTTTTTCTTACCATAATTCATGCGTATATGCCTCCTTTATACCAGGTTATTATAGCAAATTAGCTATTTGAAATAAAGAAAAAAATGAAAACTTCATATTTTCTATGGAAAATCTTAAGAAGTTTGATATAGTAATGTGGTAGGAAGTAAAAAAAGACTTCTTAAGTGTAATATGTATGAATGAAAAATCAAGGGAGTTATGTAAATATGTTGGATAAATATAAAGTTGTGTATAAAGGTGGACAGGATGAAATTATAGAAAAAAAGTCCAGATTTATTGCGACAGTTGCTCCGGTAGAAAGCGAAGAAGAAGCACTTGCTTTTATAGAAGCAATGAAGAAAAAATATTGGGATGCGAGACATAACTGTTTTGCGTATGTCATCGGAGAGAGAGGACAGCTTGCAAGATGCAGTGATGACGGAGAACCTGGCGGCACTGCCGGAAAACCTATGCTGGATGTTCTTCTTGGGGAAGAAATCCGCAATATAGTAGTTGTTGTGACCCGCTACTTTGGAGGAACACTTCTTGGAACCGGAGGGCTTGTAAGAGCTTATTCTTCTTCTACACAGGCGGGAATCCGTGCATCTGTAATTATAACCAGAATCCGGGGGCTTAAACTGAATATTAAGACAGATTATAATGGTCTTGGAAAAGTGCAGTATATTTTGGGACAACGTGGAATCAAGCTGATTGATAGTATTTATACGGAAAATGTAGAATTAAGTGTTTTATTGCCTTTGGGAGAGGTAAAGACTGTGGAAGCAGAGATTACAGAAGGAACTAATGGAAGAGTAAAAATGGAAGAAGGCGATGAGTGCTGGTTCGCACAGATTGATGGGGAGCCGCAGATAGTGGCGTAAGAGCAAAGTTTCTGCGATGCTGCCTCTCGGCCATGGCAGTCGCCATACAGAAAAAAGCAACAAGCAAGAGCCTCGATGCTGGACGCTGCCTCTCGGCCATGGCAGTCGCCATATAGAAAAATAAAAACAGAGCCAGGAAAATGTAAACACTTTCCTGACTCTATTTTATTTTCCTATCTTGCTTGTTGCTTTATGAGAATTCTGGTTCGATTAATCCGAAAGATCCATCTTTTCTCTTATATACTACGTTAACTTCTTCATTCTCAGCATTGAAGAATACAAAGAAGTTATGTCCAAGTAATTCCATCTGTACGCATGCGTCTTCTGGATACATTGGTTTGATTCCGAATTTTTTTGTGCGGACAATTTTTACTTCACCGTCTTCAATTGACTCTTCTGTTTCAAAAAGAGTCTTGCTGAAGTTGTTACCTTCCTGATTCTTTGCTACCAGTTTGTTTTTATATTTTCTGAGCTGACGCTCGATGACTTCTTCTACCAGGTCGATGGATACATACATATCGTCGCTTTCCTGCTCGGAACGAATGATGTTGCCTTTTACAGGGATTGTAACCTCAATCTTCTGATGTTCTTTCTGAACGCTGAGTGTTACATGAATCTCTGTGTCAGGTGTGAAGTAACGCTGTAATTTTCCTAATTTGTTCTCTACAGCATCTTTTAATCCTGGTGTTACGTCAATGTTCTTTCCAATAATAATGAATTTCATATTGTCCAACTCCTTTGCTACGTTTTTTCAGACGTTAATATCTGACAGTTGGTGGCCAGAACGGTAATCTATCTGATAGATATAGTATAGCACGTTTTGTTGTTAATGTATAGCACGTATTACTTCAATTCTTGAAATTTTTCCATCAGATTTTTTTGCGATGCGTAGACCGAAGCTTTTGAAGAAAACACAGGCTCCGATCTCGTTATTTATATTTTCTTTTTTTAACTGATCAAGCATCACCTCTTCCAGTGTATCGTTTCCTGAATACGGAAGGTCAATGGAAAGAAGCCTGGCAATATTTTTTGCTTTTGCAGATGCGTGGAAGATGTATTTGTCAGCATCATCAAAATTACAGAATAAGAATTTACGTGTGGCAAATAATACAGCGATTGCGCAGACACCAACAAGACTGCTCCAGATGGAAGAATGATCGATGATGATTTGTCTTGCAATTGCAAATAAGAGAACTTCGAAAACTGTCTGTGGGGAGTGAGAGTACATCATTTTAATAAGCTCGACACCGATGATCAGATTGAAGCAAGTTTCTAGAAGATCTTCGTAGTTAGGCCAGACATTTAAATCTGGAATTTTGTAAATCGCACCGGCTACACGCAGACATAATAAGATAATACCGGCGGTCAATATAAATGAAATAACAAATTCCAAAATATCAGACAGCCGTTTTAAAAATACAGATATAGATTCTTTCATATGTTTTTTGTCTCCTTGGGAATTAGTAATAAGTAAGTAGTAAAAATCTACAATATAGAGTATAAAGTATCGGAGTAGTCTTGCCAATATAGAATTTGGAAAGGATGTAGAAAATATGAAGAACACGGTCAAAAGATTCAAAAAACTGTCCGCAACAAAAATGTATACGGACAGCTTCAAGTCTTGAATAGTATTTTATTATTTCAGGTTGCTTCTTTTTCTCATCTTAGGATCCAGAATTTTCTTGCGGATTCTCAAATTGTCTGGTGTAACTTCCAGAAGCTCGTCAGTGTCGATAAAATCGATTGCCTGCTCCAGACTTAATACTCGCGGAGGTGTCAGGCGGAGAGCCTCATCTGCACTGGAAGAACGAGTGTTTGTAAGATGTTTTGTCTTGCAGACATTAATCTCGATATCATCTGTCTTTGCATTCTGTCCGATGACCATACCGGAGTAAACTTTTTCACCTGCTCCAATGAATAACTGTCCACGCTCCTGGGCAATATAAAGTCCGTAAGTTACAGATTCTCCAGTCTCAAATGCGATCAGAGATCCCTGTTTTCGATACTGAATATCACCTTTGTATGGTGCGTAGCCGTCAAATGCTGTGTTCATGATTCCATTTCCCTTTGTATCAGTCATGAAATCTCCACGGTATCCAATGAGTCCACGGGAAGGAATACGGAACTCAAGACGGGTATATCCGCCATTTCCGGCACCCATCGTCTGAAGTTCGCCTTTTCTCTGGCTCAGTTTCTCGATGACAACACCAGTAAATTCGTCTGGTACATCGATGTATGCAATCTCCATAGGCTCTAAGAGCTTACCATTTTCATCTTTCTTATAAAGAACTTCTGCCTTGCTGACAGCAAATTCGTATCCTTCACGTCTCATATTCTCAATAAGAACAGAAAGGTGAAGTTCGCCACGACCAGAAACTTTGAAAGAATCCATGTTCTCTGTATCTTCGACACGAAGGCTGACATCTGTATTCAGCTCACGCATCAGACGGTCACGCAGGTGACGGGAAGTCACAAATTTTCCTTCCTGTCCGGCAAATGGGCTGTCATTTACCATGAAGTCCATGGAAATCGTAGGCTCTGAAATCTTCTGGAACGGAATGGCTACCGGATTTTCAGGAGAGCAGAGTGTATCTCCGATGGAAATGTCGGAAATACCGGAAATTGCTACAATGGAACCGATGGTTGCTTCTTTTACTTCTACTTTTTTCAGACCATCGAATTCGTAGAGCTTACTGATTTTAACTTTCTGCTGTTTGTCCGGATCATGATGGTTGACAACAACCATATCCTGGTTCACTGCGATCGTACCGTTATCTACTTTACCAACACCGATACGTCCTACATACTCATTGTAATCAATTGTACTGATAAGAACCTGAGTCGGAGCTTCCGGGTCGCCTTCCGGTGCAGGAATGTAGTCTAAGATTGTATCAAACAGTGGTTTCATATCTTTCATGTCATCTGTCAGCTCTAAAGCAGCAACACCAGCTTTGGCAGAAGCATATACGAACGGACAGTCAAGCTGCTCATCCGATGCACCAAGATCAATGAGAAGTTCCAGAACTTCATCGATAACAGACTCAGCTCTTGCTTCTGGCCGATCGATTTTGTTGATGCATACAATAACAGGAAGTTTTAATTCCATTGCTTTTCTGAGAACGAACTTTGTCTGTGGCATAGCACCTTCAAATGCATCAACTACGAGGATAACTCCGTTTACCATTTTAAGGACACGTTCTACTTCGCCGCCGAAATCAGCATGTCCAGGTGTGTCAATGATATTAATCTTCACCCCGTTATAAGTAACGGCAGTATTTTTAGAGAGAATAGTGATTCCACGTTCTCTTTCAATATCGTTGGAATCCATGACACGTTCCTCAACGGCCTGATTTTCACGGAATACGCCGCTTTGCTTTAATAATTCATCTACCAGTGTCGTTTTACCGTGGTCAACATGGGCGATAATAGCGATATTTCTTACATCTTCGCGTTTTGTCTTCATTTTATAACATCCTTTTCTTTGAATCTTCACTTGTAAACACTTCTAATTTAATATATACAACTTTATTAGTCTACCACATTTTTGAAATTTTACAAGAGTTTAAAAAAGTTGTTCTAAATTCTGTACTTTAAGCATAGATTATTAAAGACCATAGGAAATACGTTTTAGAG
>ERZ507072.1339-NODE-1339-length-12295-cov-4.739052_pt1 | contig 12295 bp, 10 predicted proteins | sample MGYA00512864_ERZ507072 | MGnify/ENA metagenome assembly ERZ507072 | reverse complement strand
ATGATGTTACAGTATTGGTAAACGGTCTGCCTCTTGTACATATTGAGCTGAAACGCAGAGGTGTTGCCATCCGTGAGGCGTTCAATCAGATCAACCGCTACCAGAGGGATTCTTTCTGGGCTGGGTGTGGATTGTATGAGTATATTCAGATATTTGTTATTTCCAATGGTACAAACACAAAGTATTATTCCAACAGCACCAGACGGAATGCGGAAAAGGAACATGAGAAGCGAGGAGCAAGTAAGACCAAGACCAGTAATAGCTTTGAGTTTACCTGCTTCTGGGCAGATGCCAATAACCGTGTGATTCCTGATCTGATTGATTTTACAAAGACTTTTTTCGCAAAGCATACGATTTTGAATATCCTTACGAAGTACTGCATTTTTACATCTGAGGATATGCTGATGGTTATGCGTCCGTACCAGATTACGGCTACGGAGCGAATTCTCAATCGTATCGAAATTGCCAATAATTATAAGAAGTACGGCAGTGTCGAGGGTGGTGGTTACATCTGGCATACCACAGGTTCCGGCAAGACGCTGACTTCGTTCAAGACGGCAAGACTGGCATCGAAGCTGCCGTATATTGACAAGGTGCTGTTTGTGGTTGACCGTAAGGATCTGGACTATCAGACCATGAAAGAATATGACCGTTTTGAAAAAGGGGCAGCCAACAGCAATACCTCGACAACCATTTTAAAACGGCAGTTGGAAGATCCAGATGCACACATCATTATTACTACAATCCAGAAACTGGCTACTTTTATAAAAAAGAATCCGGGACATGAAGTGTATACGAAACATATTGTTATTATTTTTGATGAGTGCCACCGCAGTCAGTTTGGAGATATGCATATTGCGATTGTGAAGAATTTTAAGAAATATCATCTGTTCGGATTTACAGGAACACCGATTTTCTCTGTTAATTCCGGTAGAGCCAAGAATCCGGAATTCTTTACTACAGGTCAGACCTTTGGAGACCAACTCCACAGCTACACGATTGTGGATGCGATTAATGATAAAAATGTTCTTCCATTCCGGGTGGATTATATTAAAACGATGGATGTGGAAGAAGAAATCACAGATGAGATGGTCTGGGACATCAACCGTGAAAAGGTTATGATGGCTCCTGAGCGTATCCGAATTGTAACACAGTACATACTGGAACATTTTGACCAGAAGACTTATCGTGGAGATAAAACTTATATATATAATACGCTGACTAATATTGCAGAAGTGGCTTCTGCTAAACGGGATGAGGTAGAGGAAATCAAGCAGAAACAGCGTATCAGTGGTTTTAATTCCATTTTTGCAGTATCAAGCGTTCCGATGGCAAAACTGTATTATCAGGAATTTAAGAAGCAGATGGCAGCAGACCCGACCAAGAAGCTTCGAGTTGCAACCATTTTCAGTTATGGTGCAAATGAGGAAGAATCAGATGGTATTCTGGATGAAGAAAATTCAGAGGATACCTCTGCCCTTGATCAGCCATCCAGAGAATTTCTGGAAGAAGCTATTGACGATTATAATAAAATGTTCCATACGAATTACGATACCTTAAGTGATAAATTCCAAAATTACTATAAAGATGTGTCGCTTCGTATGAAAAACAAGGAGCTGGATATTCTGATCGTAGTAAATATGTTCCTTACAGGTTTTGATGCCACAACTATGAATACGTTGTGGGTAGACAAGAATCTGAAAATGCACGGATTGATACAGGCATTTTCCCGTACCAACCGTATTCTGAATTCTATCAAGACCTTTGGAAATATTGTATGTTTCCGAAATCTGCAAAAGCGTGTGGATAGTGCTATTTCCCTGTTTGGAGACAAGAATGCCGGAGGGATTGTTCTATTGCAGAGCTTTAAGGATTATTATTACGGATATGAATCTGTAGATGGCAAGCCAATGCCAGGATATGTGGATATGGTGGAAGATTTGAACAATAAGTTTCCTCTGTCAGAGCCACAGATTGTCGGAGAACAGAACCAGAAGGATTTTATCGCGTTGTTTGGAGCGATTCTTCGTATGAGAAATCTCCTGCTTTCCTTTGACGAGTTCAAGGGGAATGAGCTGATTTCCGAACGTGATTTACAGGATTATCTTGGTCGTTATCAGGACTTACGTGATGAGTGGAAACGCAAGCGTCAGGAAAGTACGGATATTACAGATGATGTAGTATTTGAGATTGAACTGATCCGGCAGATAGAAATTAACATCGATTATATTCTCATGCTCGTAAAGAAGTACCATGATACCCATTGCGAAGACAAGGAAGTTCTGATTACAATTAATAAGGCGATTGATGCCAGCCCGGAACTGCGTAGCAAGAAACAGCTTATTGAAACTTTTATTGCAGGAATCAACGATGTGGATGATGTCATGAATGAATGGCACAAGTTTGTGGTGGAACAGCGTGCCCATGATCTTAATGCGATTATCACAGAAGAAAAGCTAAAACCAGAAGATACACGGAAGTTTATGGAAAATGCGTTCCGTGACGGAGAAATAAAAACAGCCGGAACGGATATAGATAAACTTATGCCACCGATTTCACGATTTGGTGGTGGTGGCAGAGCCAAGAAGAAACAAGGTGTCATTGACAAGCTGAAGACTTTCTTTGAAAAGTATTTTGGTATCGGTGGTTCGTCTACATTTACTGAGCCAGAGCATAAGAAAGTGAAGTATAGTCTTGATGAGCAGAATACATTGTCTATGGTTGCAGAATCTAAAATACCATATGGAAATGAATAAAATGTTATAAATCTGTTGTTAATAAAACGTAGGGAGAGTGTGTCTGTAATGAGCAAAGGAGTAATTTACATACTGACTAATCCATCATTCCCTGATTATGTGAAAATAGGATATGCAAAAGATTTAGAAAAGAGAATGAAGCAACTAAATCGAAGTGAAACTATTCCATTTGCATTTCGTGCATATGCTGTATATGAAGTGGAATCAAATCTGACAGATCTTGTTTTGCATGATTTGATTGATAAATTGAATCCAGATTTAAGATCAATAGAAAATTTTGATGGAAAAGAGAGAAAAAGAGAATTTTATGCCATGAGCCCGGAAGATGCCTATGACTTACTGGACAGTATTGCAAAAATCAGTGGAACAGAAGAACGATTGAAGAAAATGGCACCAGAGGGACATGAAATTTTGGATGAGGAAACAGCTGCAGAAGTAGCAAAAGAAAGTAGGCGCGGACCATTCAGATTTAGTAAATATGGCATTCCTCAGAATGCGGAATTGGTTTTTATTAATGATGCATCGGTGATTGTGAAAGTCATTGACGACAGGCATATTGCTTATAAAGGAGTTACGACATCTTTATCAGCATTAGCACAGCAGTTGTTAGAATATGATTATCAGGTACAAGGAACGGCATATTTTACATATCAGGGGGAAAAACTAACAGATCTTAGAGAACGAATGGAAAGTAAGAAATAACACGTGGATTGCAGAAAGTTGGTGAAAAGCTTGGATATAAAAAAATTAATCGGTGAAGCAACTGAATATGACAAAAAGCTATCTTTGGAAGCGAAGAAACCAAAGAGTTGGTGTAAGAGCGTAAGTGCTTTTGCAAACACACTTGGTGGAGCATTAATCTTTGGAATAGCCGATAATGATGAAATTGTAGGGCTTGAGAATCCGAATGGTGATGCTGAAAAAATAAGTGAAATCATTAAGACAAGGCTGGATCCAATTCCAGAATTTCGTCTTCGAATTGAACAGATTGAAGATGGAAAAGTGTTAATTATACTGGATATTTTTAAAGGTGAAGAGACACCATATTATTATTCGGGGGATGGTGTGTTGGAAGCATATGTTCGTGTTGGAAATGAGAGTGTGAAGGTTACAGCAACGGAATTGAAAAGACTGGTGTTGCGTGGTAGAAATACATCTTATGATTCACAGATTTCTACGTATAAGGTGGAAGATTTTGCTTTTTCCAAACTCCGGGAAAGATATAAAAAATGGACAGGAAATAGTTTTGATGAGAAGGATCTTATATCATTTGGGTTGGCGAATGAGCAAGGATATCTGACAAATGCCGGAGCCTTGGTTGCAGATGAAAGCCCTATTCGATGGTCAAGATTATTTTGTACCCGGTGGAATGGTTTAAATAAAAGCGGTGGTACAATAGATGCATTTGACGATGCGGAATATTCTGGAAGTGTATTGTCATTAATTGATAATGGAGAAGCTTTTATTAAGAGAAATGCGAAATTAATGTGGAGAAAGACTGCCAATTCCAGAGAAGAAATGCCGGAATATGTAGAACGTAGTTATCATGAAGCATTGGTTAATGCATTGGCGCATAGAGATTATCTTGTAAATGGCAGTGAAGTGCATATTGATATTTACGATGATCGTATGGAAATTTATTCGCCGGGAGGCATGCCAGACGGTTCCATTATTCAGGACAGAGATCCGCTTACAGTTCCGTCAACAAGAAGAAATCCGGTTTTGGCAGATATATTTAATCGGCTAGGATATATGGAGCGTAAAGGTAGTGGATTCGGAAAAATTATCGGTGGCTATGAATTTCAGATTAATTATGATGAAAGTAAAAAGCCGTCTTTTAGATCAGATCGGTACCAGTTTACAGTTGTGATGCCAAATTTAAATTACAATGTCCCTCAGGATGTCCCTCAGGATGTCCCTCAGAAAAAAGAGACCAATCCGTTGGAAATCCAAATATTGAATATGATAAAAAAGGATAATAAAATCAGTACAGAAAAAATGGCAATGACGTTAGGAATAAGTTCCAAGACTGTAAAACGTCACATCAAAGATATAGGTATTGTCCGATTTATTGGTCGTGGTTCCAATGGACACTGGGAAATAATTGATGATTAGAAACACAATGAGTCATAGAAAGTAAGTGGTTAAAGTCTTGTAGATCTCAATATATTAGGGTTTTATTCCTAATCGGAAGAATACAACTGGAAGAAGGGAAAAAAGGAGAGTGATTGTTTGATAACATAAGCAGAAAAATGATATACTTGAAACAGAAATTCATATGTAGGTAAGATATAGTTTTGGAGAAACAGATAATGGATTGGATAGAATCAATTAAAACAATAAAGAAGGCACAAGAAAACAATCAGCTAATTGTTTTTGTGGGAGCAGGAGTTTCTAAAAACTCAAATGTTCCCACTTGGTGGGAATTGATAAAAATAATTGCAGACAAAATTGGTTATGATAGATGTGATTTTTGCAAAAAAAGAAAAGAAATTTGTCCAGAAACGGATTGTGAAGAACGTTATGCATTTACGCAGGATGAGTTCCTTCGGATTCCGGAATATTATTATCAGAAAGATACATCAGATAATAATATCGAGTATTATAATTTGATTCAAAATACGCTGAGCTCTGGCAAGATGTCAAACTCAATAGATGATGAAATTTTTAATCTTTTACCTCATCATATTATAACAACAAATTATGATTCACTTTTAGAAGATTCTGCGAATTTGAATGCACAGCTTTATACAGTTGTATCTCAGGATAGCGATTTGTTGTCAAAATCAAATGAGCGTTATATTATAAAAATGCATGGAGATTTAAAGGTACCAAACTCAATAGTTTTGAAAGAAAGTGATTACCTTGACTATGAGCAGAAACACACATTGATCAGTACTTTTATACGTTCGCTTCTTGTTAATCATACATTTGTGTTTTTAGGGTATTCTTTAAACGATTATAATTTGAATTTAATTATTGGTTGGATTAATTATTTTAGAAAATTTTATGGTGTGGCTGAAAGACCTTCTAATTTCTTGGTAAGTTCAGAAGCACCATCTGAATATGAGAGAGTGCGACTTGAAGATAAAAGTATTTTTGTGGTTGATTTGTCTTCATTGCCAGATAATTTAATGGAAAAAGTGTCTATACCTGTATCACTTACAAATCCAACAGGCCAAAAGCTCTTTTCGTTTCTAAGATGTATAACGGATTCGAAAATATTTCAACAATATATCCCACTATCTGAGATATTGATTGAAAAGTACCATGTGCTAGAATCATATAGAAAGGTTTCTTTTGAAGATTTAATTCAAGTTCAACCTTTAGGTCATACTACTTTTATGAGTACGGAACTAGTATTTTATGATAAGGAATGGTATGAGCAAATTGCTGCGCTTATTGTTAATAATGTACAGGGAATAATAGATACGTTCCAAAGAGCTGGATTAACTGCAATCCACTTGTTTGAAGATGACTTAAGCCAAAGTATTCCTTTAATAACAGAAGAGGATACCAGTTTTCAGTTATATCTTAATAATGATTACGTAGAACTATTAAAACAAGTACAAGCATGTTCAGACACAGATGAAAAAATATACTATTATCATTTGGTGGGCAATTGTGATGCTGAACTTGAAAAAATCATTGAGATGGAGGCTTCTACCATTGCATCAGATGATTATATTGCAATCCTCCTTCATAAAATGCGTGTTCGTGTGGCCACAATAACACTATTTAATAGACAAGATTCCAAAACTAAGGAATTGGAACAACTATTTAATACTGTTCCTATAAAATACCATAGTGCAATAAATTATCTAAAAAAGCTTTTTGAGTCATCTGCAAAAAATATGTTAAAAATGAGTGAATTAGTCGAAAAACAAGAAGAAAGATATAAGTATAACAGTAATACTTGGTATTCTGGACATAGTTATACATATATATGGGATATCCAGGCATATGCTTACGATTATTATTTTTTCTTTAAAAAGAATTTCTTGCCATTCGACTATTTTGCAGAACCTAAAAATTATTTAATTTATTATTTAAAAGCAATAATGTGTTCATATTCTCCAATTGCTGCTGTTGAACCAGATACTGTGTTTATTCCAACAGACCGTAGGCATTATCCGATTAACGAAATTGATTTTGATATGTTCATAAAATATATAACACCAAAATCATTAAAAGCACTACTAGAGAAGTATTCAGTCCAGTTTTTAGAAATTGAAAATGAAAATGATATTATTCAAAAGTATAAAAATTTGTGTGCCAGTTTTGTAAGATTTAAACATAGAAAATGGATAGAGTATCTGTATAATTTTCATATTATTGTATGTTTGGTAGAACTGGATAACAATAGTAAGAAAGTGCTTATGAATATATTTACAAATATGTTCACAGAAGTAGTGAAGGACAGTCCAGGAATAGCCTCAGATTTGTTTGAAGGCTTAAATTATCTTGTGAATACTATGAAGGTTGAATATGCAAATGAGATAAAAGGGAATTTACTTGATACTATACTTTTGGAAGAGGTTTATCCGGTAATCGAAGAAAGACATAGCATGATGCTTTCAAGAGTGATAAAGAATCTTTCTTTATATGCCAAAGATGAAACAAAAAATCGTCTTATTACAAATATTGAATTAATAGAAGATAAAAGCAAAAAAATAAGAAGAATTGTTTTATTTCGACATATTTTACCGATAGAGAAATATAAAGGTTTTTTAAATAGCAATCTTGAGTTAATTCGTACTGAATTTCTCTTTGATTTGCTTATAGAAAAAATACTTCCTTATAGTGATACAGTAATCAATAGATTTATTGATACTATAAAAAATGAGGATAAAAGGCGTAAAGAAAAGCCGGGAATGCGTACTTATCCTGATTGGCTTACGACGTCTATTGAAGAATGTATTATTTTAAAACTAATTGGTTTTAATGTTGATTTGACTTTATTGAAACCGTATGAACATTATTCGGAGTATTTACAGTTTATGCTAAATCCTAATGATTATGATTATTCACACATAGATACTAGCAATTATATGTGGCAAAATCTTATTTACTCCCCATTATATAAAGATTATTTTATATCTCATAAAGATGAGTTGCTTTCAGAGAATTTGAAAAATCTTTTTGACATGGGTGTAGAAACAAGGGATCAGCAAAAAATAGTATATGGTTTGTTATTGAATGATGATGAGCTAAGAAGTTTTGCATAAAATGAAGAATCCAATTAATTTTGACAGGGAGCGGACCAAGCGCCGACTCCCTGCTTTATTTTTTAATAGGAAAGACCGCCTACGGCGCTCTCTTGAATTAAGAAACGCCCGCGTGGAAGCGGGCGTGGCAAACAGATGATTCTGGAATTAGAAGAGATAAAAACCTTCTTCGCCGAAATCATCATCAAGTTCATCGTCATTTAAGAAGTAATCCATATCCAGAAGATCATCTTCGCTCATAGAGCGAATGTCCTGAGATGTCATTCCTTCTGGGGGATTCTCCATATATTTTTTGCGCAGTGTCTCGATATCAGTGCTCATTGTTTGATCCTCCTCTTTTTAGAGGATTATATCATAAAGATGACAGCTCATGCAGAAGAACGCTTTCCACGAGATTTGGACATTGCTTTCTCGTACATTTCTTCGAGGGAGACACGCTGGTGGTCATGGTAAAGTTCAAGGACTTCCATTTTGTGTTTACAATAAGGACACTCAAGAGGATCATATCCAAAAGAAGAAAGAATGGATAGACGTCATTGGTGGTAACTACGAAAAAAAGGATGTTTTTCTTTTGAAATTGCCCGGTGCAAGTGTTTATCTATTTTGCGATGGCGAGCATAGATGCCACCATATCGAATCATTTTGAAATGTTTTTCAGGAATGTGTCGGGTCAAGCGTTTTATGAAATCAATTGCGGGAATTGTTTCGACCACATATTTATCATCTTCATGCCGATTATAGTGAAAAGTAACATTGTCGCCATCATAGCTATCAATTCTGGAAGTGGCGATAACAGGGCGACCAAGGTAGCGGCCAATATATTTAATCACAGAATTCGGATTGCATTTGTTTGGTTTTGCATAGACGTAAAAACCTTCTTTGTAATCCTTATAGCAAGCGGTTTTTACTCTTTTGAAAGAAGAACCGTTTTGTGTTCCGTTTCATTTAACAGAGCAATGCGAAAAGCATTGCGGAGATAAGTGTAATTAAAGTGAGAGATATTCCGCCAAAAGCCATCATCACTGTATCCGCCTTCGGAGATGAGACAATGGATATGAGGATTCCATTTTAAATCGCGACCGAAGGTATGTAAGACCATAATAAATCCAGGAGTGAAGTTCTTAGATTTGGAAGACCGAATCGGAATAATTAAAAAAGTTGTCATAATTCAGTTGGTCAAAAAATAATACTATACTCAAAATCAATCAAAAAATCAATCGTAAAAAAATACGATTGATTTTTTGCGCATTTTTGCATATAATATAATCATTATGGTTGGAAAGGGAACGATTACTATGCGTGAAACAAGAATATTAGAATTCAAGGAAACGATTACGAATACTTTTTTGAAAACAATTAGTGCCTTTTCGAATTACAATGGTGGAACAATTCTTTTTGGGGTTGATGATAATGGAAATGTGAAAGGATTGCCAGATGTAAAACAGGCCTGTCTGGATATCGAAAATAAAATCAATGACAGTATATCACCTCAACCAAACTATACACTTGAAATACAGAATAATGACCAGACGATAAAACTTACTGTAAAAAGTGGTCTTCAAAAACCGTATTTATATAAATCAAAAGCATACAAACGAAATGATACAGCAACGATAGAGGTAGATACATTGGAATTTTCAAGGCTTGTATTAGATGGAAAAAATATTAGCTTCGAAGAGTTACCTTGTAAAGATCAGGAGCTATCTTTTAAAATTTTACAGTGTAAACTGAAAGAAAATATTTACATTGAAACTTTCAATCAAGATATTTTAAAGACATTGAACCTGTATGACAATATAAATGGTTATAATAATGCAGCGGGACTTTTGGCAGATAAAAATCATTTTTCAGGAATTGATATTGTTAAGTTCGGTGAGAATATCAGTATTATTCAAAAAAGAGTAACGTTTGAACATATATCGGTTTTAGAAATATATGAAAAAGCACTTGCTGTATTTAGAGATTATTACCAATATGAAGTAATACAGGGGGCTGACAGAAAGATGGTAGAGAAAATACCGGAAGCAGCTTTCAGAGAAGCAATTGCAAATGCTTTGATTCATAGGGTATGGGATATTAATTCACACATCAGAGTTTCTATGTTTGATGATAGAATAGAAGTAGTGTCTCCTGGTGGATTGCCGGCTGGAATAACGGCAGAAGAATATTTATCAGATAAACTATCTATTTTAAGAAATAGAAATCTTGCAAATGTATTTTACAGACTGGGATTAGTAGAGATATTTGGAACAGGAATTACACGAATCAAACAACTGTATGCAGAGAGTTTGATAAAACCAGAATTTGAAGTGTCAGAAAATGCTTTAAAAATTGTACTACCGATATTTGAAACGAATGTCAATTTAACCGAAGACGAAAAAGTGATTTACAAATTTTTAAGTAAGACAATGCTGAAACCAATAAGTGAAATTGCACCATATGTCCCATTTGGCAAATCAAAAACAACACAATTACTGAAAGCTATGGAGAAAAAGGGTGTGATTGCAGTTGAAGGAAAAGGCAGAGGAACAAAATATATCATTAAGTGATTGAGAACATAAAGGGTTCAAATTACACAATCTTTCAATAACACAAGGAGAAAATCATATGATAAAAATTTTATTTATATGTCATGGCAATATTTGCCGATCAACGATGTCTGAATATGTTATGAAATATCTAATAGACCAGGCGGGGCTTGCCAGTGAATTCTATATTGATTCGGCTGCAACTAGTCGTGAGGAGATTGGTAATGGTGTTCATCATGGCACGAGACAGAAGTTAAAAGAAGTAGGAATTCCGTGTGGCAACCACAGGGCACGGCAGATGATGAGAAGAGATTATGAAGAGTTTGATTATATTATCGGTATGGATGCGTGGAATATCCGAAATATTATGAGAATCATCGGTCCAGATCCAGAGAAAAAAGTTTCTATGCTTTTAGACTACACGGATCGTCCGGGAACAGAAATTGCCGATCCGTGGTATACGGGCAATTTTGATGCGACCTATGATGATGTACTGGAAGGTTGTACAGGATTGTTAGAGCATTTGAAGAATACCGAGGCATTCTTGAATTTATAACAAAAAGTAACTTGAAGGAGTGTAAGAGTGATTTATGAAAAGTTTGTCTATGAGAAATAGATGTGTAATCGGATTTACGCTGTTTTCCATGTTTTTTGGAGCAGGTAATCTGATATTTCCGCCGCTTCTGGGTGCTGAAGCGGGCAGCAGTACGATACCGGCTATGGTTGGAATGTTACTGACGGCGGTGGTATTACCTGCTCTTGCGGTGATATCTGTGGCAAAGCATGATGGATTGAAGAATTTGGCGGGAAGCATACACCCGGCATTTGCGACAGTTTATGCGGTGCTGATCCATTTGTTAATCGGACCTTTTGTTGCAATTCCAAGGACAGCATCTACCAGTTTTGAGATGGCGGTCGTGCCATTTTTATCTGACGGAGTCAGTGCTGAGTCTTTATTGATTATGCGGTGTATATACTCGTTTACATTTTTTGTGATAGCAACGATAGTCGCGCTGAAGCCAACGAGACTTAAGGATTTACTGGGAAAAGTAATGACACCGATTCTGTTGATTTTGATTGCAGTTATTTTCGTGGGAGTTGTTGTAAAGTTCCCGACAGTTGTAAGACAGGCAGATGCGAGCTATAAAGGGCATGCGCTTCAGCATGGTTTTGTCACGGGATATCAGACAATGGATATTTTAGCGGCATTTAACTTTGGTGCAGTTATAGCTATGAACATTGAAGCATTTGGTGTGAAGAATCGGAAAGGTGTGGCTAAAGAGACGATTCTGGCGGGAATTGGAGCTGGAATCTTACTTTGTATTGTATATAGCGCAACAGCATATATTGGTGTGTTGTGCAGTAGTAAGGTCGGAAATGTGGAAAATGGAACGCAGATTCTGACCTATGCAGTTCACGCATGTTTTGGCATCTATGGAAAAGTATTGATTGGTATTATATTTTTCATAGCATGTTTTAATGTATGTGTAGGTTTGCTCTGTTGCTGTTCTGCATATTTCCACGAATTAGTTCCGAAGATTTCGTATTTTAAATGGTTACTTGTCTTTGCTGTCTTCAGTTTTGTGATTTCCTGTGCGGGATTACATGCGATTTTAAATGTATCATTGCCGATTCTGAAAGTGATGTGTCCTATAGCAATTGCATTGACTTTTTATGGTCTTGTCAGACGTAAAAGGCAGTAATAAATATTTATCTCATAGGAATATGTCAGCTTTGCTGACCAGAATTACGCGCCAAGTCTCACGGATGTTCGACTTGAACT
>ERZ507072.1335-NODE-1335-length-12348-cov-8.660376_pt1 | contig 12348 bp, 10 predicted proteins | sample MGYA00512864_ERZ507072 | MGnify/ENA metagenome assembly ERZ507072 | reverse complement strand
CTTTGGTTACTTTCTTAACACTAAGAAAGTAACGCCATCGGCAGATTCCGTAATCGGCCCCGCGAAAGCGGGGGACTTTCCTCTTTTCCCACACGCGGCTTCCGTTCCCGCCCCGGCTCTTGCTCCCGTTCGGTCGCATTTCGCCTGCGGCGAAACCGCTCGGTCGGTCGTTGCCTCCGCCGGGGCGGGAGCGGAAGCCGCGCTCCCCAAAGCCCCGCCGCTCACCCTTCCAGCTCAAGGTCCCGCATCGCGGGATTTTCGATGAGGCCGCCCTCCTGCGTGAAGCGTGAGCCGTGGCAGGGGCAGTCCCACGAATGCTCCTGCGCGTTCCATTTCAGCGCGCAGCCCATGTGCGGGCAGCGCGGCGCCGTGGGCGTGAGCAGGCTTGCCGCGGCCTCCAGCGCGTTCAGCGCAAGCTGCGGACGCAGCATGCTGCGGGAGGGGGAAAACACCGGGGCGTCGTCCGGCCTTTTGCCCTGCACCATATCCGTGAGCAGCATGGCCGCCGCCATCGCGGAGGTCATTCCCCATTTGTTGAAGCCCGTGGCCACGTACAGGTTTTCCGTGCGGGCCGAATACGGGCCGATATAAGGCACGCCGTCCAGCGTCATGCAGTCCTGCGCGGCCCAGCGGTACCGTATGTGGGCGCGGGGATAATGCCGCTTTGCAAAGGCTTCCAGCTCCCGCCATCCGCCGCCCTGCTTTCCCGTGCGGTGGCTGCCGCCGCCCAGCAGCAGCATTCCCTGCGCGTTCCGGAAGGACAGGCCCTCCGCGGCCTCGTCCACATACATACCGCCCACGTTCGCCGCGTTTTCCAGCGCAAGCACATAGGAGCGGTGCTGGTACATCTTCAGAAAATAGCTTCCGTGCCGGTTGAGGAACGGAAAATGCGTCGCCACGATGACCTTCTCCGCGCGGATCGTCCCGCGGTCGGTAACGGCGCTCGTCCCCTCCAGCCTGCGCACGGGCGTGTGCTCGTAGGCCCGCAGCCCTCTGGCCGCGGCCGCGGCAAAGCGCAGCGGGTCGAACTGGGCCTGGCGCTCGAACCGCACGGCTCCCGCCACCGGAAAAGGCAGCGGCAGCTTGTCCGTAAAGCCCGCGTGGAACCCCAGCTTCTCCAGCGCCGCAAGCTCCTTTTCCAGCTTTCCCCGGTCGTCCAGGGAATAGACAAACGCGTCCTTTTCCTCGAACCCGCAGTCGATCTCCCGGCACATGCCGCGGTAGCGCGCCAGCGCCGCCTCGTTGGCGTGCAGGTACATCCCCGCCTTTTCCGCGCCGAAGCGGCGCAGCAGCCTGTCGTATACCAGCCCGTGCTGGGACGTTATCTTCGCGGTGGTGTTCCCGGTGGTGCCGGCGCATAACCGGTCCGCCTCCGCCAGCACACAATCCACGCCCGCCTGCCGCAAAAAATGCGCGCACAAAATCCCCGCCATCCCGCCGCCGATGACCAAAACGTCCGTCCGGACGTCCCCCTCCAGCCGCCCGTATTCCGGCATCGCCGCCGTGTCCCGCCACATCGAAAGCATCCGTTTTCCCCATTCCGTCCCTGTTTTTGTGCGGCGCCCGCGTATCATGCCGCCACGGATAGTGTTTACCGCGTGCCGCCCCCTATGCGGCGCCGTGCAAAAACGCCCTGTCTTCCGCCGCAAAAGCAGAAAACAGGGCGTTTTCGGAGTATGCACGCCGCGGCGCTCACAGCAGCACCACGCAGTTGCGTCCGTTCTTTTTGGCAATGTACAGCGCGCGGTCCGCACGGCTCACAAGGTCCTGCAGCACGGGCGCGCTGCCGTCCCGCGCCGGGCTGTACACCGTTACGCCCACGCTCACCGTCAGCGGGCCCGCGCAGCAGCCGTCCGGCGCACAGGGGCCAAGCTCCTCCACGGCGCGGCGCAGGCGCGCTGCCTGGCGCATGGCTTCGGCCGTGTCCCGGCAGGGCGTGCACAGCAGAAATTCCTCGCCGCCGAACCGGCATACCATGTCCGAGGAGCGCGCCAGCACGCTCTGCAGCGCGCCGCCCACGCGGCAAAGCGCGCCGTCGCCCGCAAGGTGGCCGTGCGCGTCGTTGTATTCCTTGAAATGGTCGATATCCGCCATCAGAACAGCCATCGGCTTTTCGCAGCGGCGGCACATGGCCAGCATGGTCTCCGCCTTTTCCTGCCCGCCCCGGCGGTTCAAAAGGCCCGTGAGCATGTCGGTGCCGCACTCCCGCCGCAGCTGTTCAATGCGCCGTTCGTCCCCCGCCCGCGCTCTGCGCGAGAGCACGCGCCCCGTGGCGTATGCCGCAAAAACGAACGCGCCCGCGCGCAGCGCCGCGGCCAGCACACACCGGCCCGCGCCTTTGTCATATCTGCTGATGATCGCTCCCGCCCCTTTTCGAATTTCCACATATTCCCATTTTCATCCCTTTGATTGTAGCAGGAAGCAATGTCGAAAAAGCGCAAAGCATGCCCTGCATAAAGGTGAGCATACAGAAGAAAACCGGAGGATTTCAAAGCAAAACCCGCTTTTTTTACGGAATCCACAGGAAAAACAGCGTTTTTTCGCGGTTTCTGCAAAAATATTGCGAAAAAAATGGGTAAAATATATTGACAAACCGGCAAGCGGCCCGTATAGTATCATTTGTGCGCTGCAAAGCGCAGCCATCTTAACATACGCCAGCGTAACATGCGCCGCTGCAGCCGCTCCTTCGGGCGGTGTAACAAACCTTTTGCGGGGTGGCGCTCTCTTCGCTGGGCCCGGGGCTTCCCCGGGAAAAGCCGCAAAGGGGGATGCATATGGACAATTCTATCATCGTTGCACTGAAAAACATTGTTGTCGATTTCGACGGCGAGCCCATTTTAACAGGGCTTTCCCTCGACATCCATGACAAGGAGTTCGTCACACTGCTGGGGCCTTCGGGCTGCGGGAAAACGACGACGCTCCGCGTCATCGGAGGGTTCGTGGAGCCGAGATCGGGCAATGTTTTTTTTGCGGGCAGGGACATCACGCGCCTGCCGCCGTACAAACGGCAGGTCAACACCGTGTTCCAGAAATACGCGCTGTTCCCGCACCTGAACGTGTTCGAGAACGTGGCGTTCGGCCTGCGGCTGCAGAAGCTGGACGAAAAAGAGATCCGCTCCCGCTGCCTGGAGATGCTGGAGCTGGTGGGCCTGAAGGGCTACGAACGGCGCAACACGGCCGCGCTCTCCGGCGGGCAGCAGCAGCGCGTGGCCATCGCGCGGGCGCTTGTGAACCATCCGAAGGTGCTTTTGCTGGACGAGCCGCTGGGCGCGCTGGACCTGAAGCTGCGCAAGGATATGCAGATCGAGCTCAAGCGCATCCAGCAGAGCCTTGACATCACGTTCATTTACGTCACCCACGACCAGGAGGAGGCCCTCACCATGTCGGACACCGTCGTGGTGATGAACCGGGGCGACATCCAGCAGATCGGCTCGCCCCAGGATATCTACAACGAACCGAACAACGCCTTTGTGGCGGATTTCATCGGCGAATCCAACATCCTGGACGGCGTGATGCTGCGGGACTTCCGCGTGGAATTCGCCGGGCAGGAATTCACCTGCGTGGACGCGGGCTTCGGCAGCCGGGAGATCGTGCAGGTGGTGGTGCGCCCGGAGGATATCCAGGTGGTGCCCGCCATTCAGGGCCAGCTGACGGGCCTGGTGGAAAACGTCATCTTCAAGGGCGTGCATTACGAGATGCACGTGCGGCAGGCAGGCTACGAGTGGATCATCCACTCCACACAGGCGTCGCAGGTGGGCGAGCTCATCGGCATGAACATCGGGCCGGACGAGATCCACATCATGCACCGCACGCAGGGGTGACGGCCGATGAAAAAGACAAAATGGACCGCTTCGCCCTATCTGGTATGGATGGTGGCGTTCATCGCCGTGCCGCTGGCCATCGTGGTGTATTTCGCATTCACCGATAAAGCCGGGCATTTTACGCTGGAAAACATCATGGGCCTGGGCGCGTACACCACGGTGTTTGCCCGCAGCATCGTCCTGGCGGCCATCGCCACGGCCATCTGCCTTGTGCTGGCCTTTCCCGTCAGCTACCTGCTCTCCCGCATGCGGCCCGCAAGCCAGCGCATGATGCAGATGCTCATCATGCTTCCCATGTGGATGAATTTTCTGCTGCGCACCTATGCGTGGATGAGCCTTCTGGAGCACAACGGCATCATCAACCGCTTTCTGGGGCTGCTGGGCGTCGGGCCGTTCAACATGATCAACACCTCGGGCGCGGTGGTGCTGGGCATGGTGTACAATTACCTGCCCTATATGGTGCTGCCGCTGTACACCATCATGGTCAAAATTGACAACAGCGTCATCGAGGCCGCGCAGGACCTTGGCGCAAACGTGTACCACGTTGTGGCAAAGGTGCTGGTGCCGCTTTCCATGCCGGGCATCACCACGGGCATCACCATGGTGTTCGTGCCCAGCATCTCCACGTTCATCATCAGCCGCATGCTGGGCGGCGGCTCGAACCTGCTCATCGGCGACCTCATCGAGCTGCAGTTCCTGGGCAACAGCTACAACTACAATCTCGGCAGCGCCATGAGCCTGGTGCTGATGGTCATTGTGCTTTTGTGCATGAGCTTCACCACTGCCGACACCGAGGAAATGGAGGCGATGGTATGAAAAAGGGCCGCCTGCTTGCAAACGCATATCTGGTGCTGGTGTTCGGCTTTTTGTACGTGCCCATCGCCGTGCTCATCGCGTTCAGCTTCAACGAAAGCAAAAGCCGCACCGTGTTCACGGGCTTTACCTTTAAATGGTACCAGAACCTGTTCCACAACGACATGGTGCTGAAAAGCCTGGGCGTTTCGCTGGGCGTGGCCTTTGCGGCGGCGTGCATCGCCACCGTGGTGGGCACGCTGGCCGCCATCGGCATCAGCAGCATGAATAAGCGCGCCCGGGGCGCCGTCATGGCCGTCAGCTATGTGCCCGTCGTCAACCCGGAGATCATCACCGGCGTTTCGCTGATGCTGCTGTTCGTGGTGTTCAACCGGCAGGTCAGCGCGGCGCTCTCGTGGCTTCTGCAGCGCGAGGTGGAGCTTCAGGGCTTCGGCCTGGGCACGCTGCTCATCGCGCACATCACGTTCTGCCTGCCCTATGTCATCTTCAACGTCAGCCCCAAGCTGCGCCAGCTGGACCCGGCCATTTACGATGCCGCGCTGGACCTTGGCTGCAATCCCCGGCAGGCGTTTTTCAAGGTGGTGCTGCCGCAGCTCACGCCGGCCATCCTGTCGGCGTTTCTCATCAGCCTCACCTATTCCATTGATGATTTCATCATTTCCTATTTCACCTCCGGCACCATGCAGACGCTGCCCATCGCCATTTACAGCATGACGAAGAAAAAGGTCAGCCCGGAGATCAACGCGCTTTCCGCCATCATGTTCGTGGTGATTTTAACCATCATCCTCGCGGCCAACGCCGTGGATTCCGCAAAAGAGCGCCGCCTGCGCAGGGCCGCGCGCGCAGAGGAGGGCAGGCGATGAAGCATATCCTGAAGGCAAAAAAACGCTTTTTGTGCCTGCTTCTTGCGGGCGCGCTTGCGGCCTGCCTGTCCCCCGCGGCCCTTGCCGCACCGGACGGCGTGGAGGTTGCCCCCGGTTACGATTACACCCGCTTCAAGGACGCGGGCATTACGCTGAACGTCTACAACTGGGGCGAATACATCTCCAACGGCACCGACGGCTCCATGGATGTGGTGAAGGAATTTGAAAACCTGACGGGCATCCGCGTCAACTACACCACCTATGACACCAACGAGAGCCTGTACGCCAAGCTGAAAAGCGGCGGCGGCAATTACGACGTCATCATCCCCAGCGATTATATGATCGGCAAAATGGCCGCCGAGGGCATGCTGGAGGAGCTTGACCCCGCCAATATCCCCAACGCGGCGCTCATCGGCGAGGCATACCGCTCCAAACCGTTCGACCCTCAGAACAAATACAGCGTGGCCTATACCTGGGGCCTCGTGTGCATCGTGTACAACCGGACGATGGTGGACGAGGGCGACCTGGAACAGGGCTGGGGCATCCTGTGGGACGAAAAGTACGCCGGGCAGGTGCTGATGTTCAACAACAGCCGCGACGCGTTCGCCATTGCGGGCAAGCTGCTGGGCAATTCCATCAACCCCGGCTCCGTGCAGGAGATCGAGCAGGCGGCCGAAAAGCTGAAAGAGCAGAAATCCGTGGTCCAGAGCTATGTGATGGACGAGGTGTTCGACAAAATGGGCGGCGGCGAGGCCGCGCTGGCCCCCTATTACGTGGGCGACGGCGTGACGATGATGGCCGACAACCCCGACCTTGCCATGTTCATCCCCGCCGAGGGCACCAATATCTACATCGACGCCATGTGCATCCCCAAAGGCAGCCGGAACAAAGAGGCCGCGGAAATGTTCATCAACTTCATGTGTGAAACGCAGGTGGCGCTGGCCAATGCGGAGTACATCTGCTATTCCTCGCCGCAGGTAGAGGTCCCCGCGCTTCTGGACGAAGAGACCCGGGAGAACGAGATGATGTACCCCGGCGCAGACATGCTTTCCCGGTGCGAGACCATGGAGGTGCTGCCCGACGAGCTGAACAGCGCCATGGACAAGGCATGGAGCGATGTGCGCAGCTACGACGCCGCGGGCAACGGGTGGGTGATGCCGCTGATGCTGGTGGCAATGCTGGCCCTTTCCGGCGTAGGCTACTGGCGCAAAGCGGTACGCCGCCGGCGCAGCCAGTTTTAAACGCCATTCCCTTTTTACAAGGCAATGAACGCAAAGGCGCCGCCGTTCTTCGGAACGGCGGCGCTCCTGTATGTCGAAAAAGACTAAGGCAAAGGCGCATTGGCGCAAGAAAACATCGGTTTTGGACGGACGGTTTTGGCGCACAGCGTACTCAAACAGCTTGGCAATCCACAAAGGATTGCCAAGCTGTTTTCGCGCACTGTACATCCAAAACCGTCGGGCCAAAACTGCGTCGCACCTCAGAACCAGAAATTCTTGTTGCAGAGCAAGGAAAATCACCGCAGGCACCCTTTGTGGTTGTCAAGGCGATTTGACGAAGCTATGCGCAAAAATTTCTGGTTCTGGGGCGATGGTTTCTTGCGCCAATGCGCCTAACGCCGCACAGTTCACGGCTGACGCCTGAAGCGTCGCCTCGCTTGCAGATTTTCCGGCAACTGTCACAAAAATGCTCGCGAATACACAAAGTATTCGCTGCGCTTTTTGTTTAACCTGCCAAAAAACCGGCCGGCGCGATTCGGCTCTTAGAATTGTGCGGTATTGCCCTAAAAAAAACTGCTTGCCCGCCCGGCGCATGTCCGGGCGGGCAAACGGGTTTTCAACTTTTTCCTGCGGCGGCCCCCACGTTACGGCGTCAGCCGTAACTTGTGCGGCGCCGCCCTATGGGCGCGTTACCAGCCGCAGATATTCCCGCCCCATCTGCGGCGGGAACCGGTGGCGCAGGCCCGTCTGCAGCGTCAGGTGCACGCGCCCGCCCGCGCTGTGCAGCGCACCGTACAGCATCTGCGCCATTTCGATGCAGTCGCTGTCCTGCGTACCGCAAAAAAGATGCACCTCTACGTTTTTTTTCGCCAGCGCACGGCAAACCGCTGCGCAGTCCTTCTCAAGCAGCGGTGTCCACGGGGATTGCAGCGCCAGCGTGTCGCAGGAAAGCCCGGTATACAGCAGCGTGCGCAGCAGCATATCACAGCCGGCGGAAAAGCCCGCCCAAACCTGCCGCTCATAGCCCGCGTCCTGCACAATACGCGCCGCGTCCGCTGTCTGCCTGTAATTTTCGCCGTCGTATTCCCAGCGAAACCGCCCCGTGCAATCCACCACCGAGGACTGCACTGTTTCCACCTGCGCACCCGCACGCTCCAGCGGCGCCCAATCCCGGCGCGCAATCCCGGCGTTTTGTCCGTTGCCGTGCACCGCCATCACCAACGTTCCGGCAGCGCGCCCGCGCCACGAAAACCGCATCCTGCCCGCACGCCGGGCCTCCTCGTAACGTCCCTCGGAAATTTTGCGCAGCGTCTCAAACCGCGCGTCCCCGAACAGCGGCTTTAAGTCCCCGTCGTCCAGCACCTCGGGACGGTACCAATACTCCTTTTGCTCCACCGCCTCGGCCAGCCACTCCAGCGCCGCAGGCGCGCGGCCCGCCCCGGCGGCAAGGCATGCGAGGAAATAATAAATCTGCGGATGCTCGCCGTCCTTCCATGCCCCACGCTGCGCGAGCAGGAAATCATAGGCCGGTTCATAACCGTCCTGCTCCGCCAACGCCAATACTTCTTCCAATAAAACATCTTCGTTCATGTGTTTATGCTCCTTTTTTGGATTTAAGGGCATAAAAATGCCCGGGAGAGTGATTTCTCCCGGGCAATCACAAAACGAATTTACACCAAGGACACGCCGGGAGCCGCGCCTATCGCAGAAAATTTTTTCATAGATGACCGCTCCCTTTCCATACAGGCTTTCCGGCGTTGCCTCCCACCGGGCCTGTGCCAAAGCACGGGAAACCCGCCGCGTGCAGATTATAAACCTTACGTGCACCGTTTGTCAAGATGCGCCGTTCTTCAAAAAACGGCCCGCGCGCCCCGCCGCCTTCAGGCGGCGGGTTCCTCGTCCAGCTCCTGCCGCACGAACACGACCTCCTCGTCGTCCTCGTCGAACAGGTAATTTACCGTGGGGCTGTGCAATACAAGCTCGGTGGGGCTGTATTTTGCGTCTCCACCCCATAATCTTGCTCCGTATTGAGAGCCTTCCATATAACGCGGCCAAATGTAAATAAGCCCCCCAGGATAAAAGGCATATTCAACTTCAACAGCTTTTCCATCCACCATCACCTCACCATAAATTGCTTCTTTCTCCTTTATTTCAAACCATGCACCGTATTCCTCACATGTCCACCTTGCCTCCCCGTAATCATACGGGCGGTACCCATTATAAGGGTCACACGCGCAAAGCAAAAGCATGCACAACAGCGCCGCCGCCATGCACTGGGCAGCACGCCTTAAAGCTCTACTTCGCGTTCTGCACCCTGTACCCGACAATAAACTGTCCATTTGCAATTACCTCCCGCCGCCGGACATCCGCCCGCCGCCTTCAGGCGGCGGGCGCCTCGTCCAGCTCCTGCCGCACGAACACGACCTCCTCGTCGTCCTCGTCGAACAGGCAATTCACCGTGGGGCTGTGCAGTATAAACTCAGTGGGGCTGTATTTTGCTTCGCCGTTCCACAGCTCATTATCTGTCTCAATGGGTGACATATTTTCAACTGCGTCCCTGGGCAAAATCACCACAAAGGAACCTGGTGCAAAAAGAATAGCTATTTTCTGCACTTTGCCATCCACCACTACTTCGCCGTAGCATTGATAATTTTCTTCCTCTTTTACGGTAAACCATGCGCCGTATTCCTCGCATACCCATTTAGCATCTCCATAGTCGTAAGGGCGGCAGCCACTATATGGGTCGCACGCGCACAGCGAAAGCACGCACAGTAGCATAATCGCCGCGCACCGGACGGCATGCCCCAAAGCCCTATTTCGCGTTCTGCACTCTGTACCCGACAATAAATTGTCCATTTTCAATAACTTCCCCCATTGTCTTTTTTTCCGTTGACTCCGCCGAATTATTAAATCGATTGTAAACCATCAATTCTCCGTTCACCTTCTGCACCGCGAATGTATGATACCCCTCAAAAATCGTACCCTTTCGGTTCCAGATCGAAACGATCATCACATCGCCTTCGCCCGCCTCGCGCTCCAGGGCGTCCGGGTCGGTGTATTCCTCGTACTGCACGCCGTATTGCTTCAGCACCTGCGGCGCGCCGTAGGGGTTCGTCCCCCATGCTCCGCCGCCCGCCATCGCGCCGCTTATCTCATAGCGCCGGCCCACCTCGGCCAGGCTGGGGTCCTTCCCCAGCAGATACAGCGCGTTATAGGTCCCGATCACGCCGCACCCGCTGTCCTTCATCTGAGAATTGCCGTAGGCAAATTCTCCCGCCGCGTCAACGCCCTGCCCATGGACGGGCCGCCCGGAGATATCGTGCGTTTTGTTTCTTTCATAGTTTGCATTGCTTGTTTCAATCGCCTGCGCAAGCCCTGTTCCCGGCTCGCTGCCGGGAACGCTGGGAATGGGGGACAAAGCCGTGCTCAGGCCCAGAGCCGCCCGCTCCAGCAAAGGCCGGACATATTTTGTGTACGCCGCGCCAACACCTTCGGCCTGTGCGCGCTCCTGCGCCAGCGTCTGCGCCTGCAGCGCCGCCTGCTGCTCCAAAAAGGCATCCCGCCAGCTTTCCGTATCCTGCCTTTTTTTCAGTGTACCATATCCCCCGCCGGGCTGCAATGCTTTGCCGGTCTCCGTGCCCGCCTTCCGCCGCTTGGGCCGCAGCAGCTCCGCCAGCGCCTGCCCCGCATACACCGCGTCGCGGTACGCCGGGTCCACGCCCTCAAGCGCAAAGCCGGGCGCGCCCTGCTCCGGCCCGGCAGGCGGCTCCCCGCCCGGCGTGGCCTGCGCCATGCTCCGGCGCTGCCCCGCCAAAAGCATGGTCCCCGCGCCGGACGGCGGGTTCTCCGACAGCGCCGCCCAAGGGGTTCTCTCTGCCCGGCGCGCCTGCCCCGGCCACGCTTCCCCCAAGCCCGGCCACGGCTGCTTTTCCCCTGTGTAAAAGGCATTTTGCGCTCCCGCGCCGGACGGCGCGAACGGCTTCCGCTCCTCCTCCGTAATGAACGGCTGCTTGGCCAGCCGTTCGCTGAACGCCTCGTCCCAGCTTTGCCACGGTTTTTCCTTTCGCTGCTGCGCCGCCTCAAACGCCGCCGTGTAAACCCGCCTCCGCAGCTTTTCCTCCAATGCCTTTTTCTTCTGTTCCTCCTGGCCCATGCTCCATCCGTCTGCCTTTTTCATGCCGGACGCCTCCTGCTTTTATTGTTTTGAAAGAGGTTTGCCCCTTCCGCTTTCCAGCATAAACCTTTCCGCGTCCGTTTTTCCGGAAAACGCAAAGGCGCCGCCGTTCCGAAGAACGGCGGCGCGAAATTGTCCTTTTTTTCTGTAAGAGGTGTTTGCCCGCCCGGCGCAGGTCCGGGCGGAGAAACGGGTTTTCAGGCTTTTTCGGCAGGCCGGTGACTCTCCCTGTTTAAAAACCATCGACGCCGAAAAAAGCCCTTCCCCCCTTTCGGCGCATTGACGCAGGAAACCATGTTTTCTTACGGCAACGCGCCTTTTTCTTCCAGAGCAATACCGCACAATTCCAGGTGTCGAATCGCGCCGGCAGATTTTTTTGCAGGTTAAACAAAAATGCTCGCGAATATACAAAGTATTCGCGAGCATTTTTGTGACAGTTGCCGGAAAATCCGCAAGCGAGGCGGCGCTTAAGGCATCAGCCGTGAATTGCGCGGTGTTGCCCTAGCTCTTTTCCGCTGCCTCCCGCTCCAGCTCGCCGCAGGCGGCGGCCAGCGCGTTCAGGCCGTCCACAATGCGTCCGGCCACTTCCTCCCTCTGGGTGCGGAACGGCGCGCCGTCCGAAAAGCAGACCGGTTTGCCCGTGACGATGCGCTTTGTTTTCCCGCAGTACACCGGAACAAAGCGCAGATGCGCCCCCGTCCCGGCATGGTACAGCTTTTCCAACTGCAAAAAGCCCTTGTAGATCTCGCCCGTGGCCGGCGCGGCGCTGTCGTAGGCAACGTCGGGGCACAGCATGATGCTCTCACCGCGCAGCAGCGCCTGCACGCTTTGCTCCATCATGTCCCGCGTTTCCTTCAGGCTGCGGTAGACCGGGATGGCTCCGAAAGAGCGCACCACCGCGGGCACGGCCAGCGAAAGCACCCCCGCCGCCGCCCAGGCCGCCGGAGCGGGCCAGCCGAACCGTTTGCGGAACGTGTAGCCGTAATACTGGGCAAAGCATTCGTGCCTGTCCAGAAAAACATGCAGCACCCAGGGGCGCGGCTCGTCCGGCAGCAGGGCCAGCGTATGCACCGGGCCGGACATATTGCGGTGATGCACCACATACACGGCGGGCGGCTGCGCTTTCTGCGCGCCGGAGGTATCCCATCTGTGCAAAAACGGACGGACGCCGGCGCGTAAAAAGCGCGCCAGCGGCCCGTATATCTTCTTTTTATTCACAGCGCCGCCCCCCTGCCGCCGTCCTCCCGGCCCGCCGCGTGCTGCGGGCACTTGTCGGCTTCCGCCTCCATTTCGCCTGCGGCGAAACCGCGCTGGCCGGTTACCGGCCCCACCGGGGCCGATATTTTGCCGCTCCCGGCACGGCTCTGCCGCGCCGGGTCCCCTGCGTCAAAACCCCGGCACTTGTCGGCTTCCGCCTCCATTTCGCCTGCGGCGAAACCGCGCTGGCCGGTTACCGG
>ERZ507072.1332-NODE-1332-length-12395-cov-14.833387_pt1 | contig 12395 bp, 8 predicted proteins | sample MGYA00512864_ERZ507072 | MGnify/ENA metagenome assembly ERZ507072 | reverse complement strand
TATCACGCCTGCCTGTCACGCAGGAGATCACCGGTTCAAATCCGGTTAGGACCGTTGTGACTTTAAAATTTCGGTCATCATTTTGATGACCTTTTATGGAGGATTAGCTCAGTTGGGAGAGCGTCTGCCTTACAAGCAGAGGGTCACAGGTTCGAGCCCTGTATCCTCCATATTGCTAAGTGATTCAGCTGAATTATTTAACATTTGGTTGATGATGGCGGTAGTGGCGAAGTGGTTAACGCACCGGATTGTGGCTCCGGCACGCGTGGGTTCGATTCCCACCTACCGCCCTTGCTGATGAGGCAATTTCAAATATTATGCCGGTGTGGCGGAATTGGCAGACGCGCTGGACTCAAAATCCAGTGTCCGTTGAGGACGTATCGGTTCGACCCCGATCACCGGTATCAAAATTTATCGTTAAATTGCTTAAACCCCGTTTTGACGGGGTTTTTGTTTTATAGTCAGCGTTAATTTTCGTTAAAAATCGTGAAGTTGTTGCAATTTTGTTGTCCTCCTGTTGTCTTTTGAACAATGCATGTCGGAATCATTTTTGATGAAAGTTATTTTAAATATCCCGTTCGAGACTTAAACTTTTTTACTAATTTCCGATATTTATGGTATAATCTAAGCGTTACAACTCATTCCCGATAGGATTCACGCTTTTAGTGAAGATGCCTTGTAACCACAAATATAATGAATGGGGGAATTTTATTATGTCAGAAAGACATTTGTTTACGTCAGAATCAGTTTCAGAAGGACACCCGGATAAAATTGCCGATCAGATCAGTGATGCAATTCTGGATGCGTTGCTTAAAAAGGATCCTAATGCCAGGGTCGCAGCTGAAACAACTGTAACAACCGGATTGGTAGTTGTTGTTGGAGAAATTTCAACAAGTGCCTACATTGATATTCAAAAAGTAGTTCGTGACACGATCAAGGGTATCGGCTACGTTGGCGGAAAATTTGGTTTCGATGGCGATAATTGTGCCGTTTTGACTGCAATTGACGAACAATCGGCCGATATTGCAATGGGCGTTGATACTTCACTTGAAACCAAAAACGGCGAGGTCGATCCGTTGGATCAGATTGGTGCCGGAGATCAAGGCTTGATGTTTGGCTATGCCATTGATGAAACGCCTGAATTTATGCCGCTTCCAATTGCGCTCAGTCATCGTTTGATGAGGAAAACAGCCGAGGTTCGCAAAAGCGGCGAACTTCCATATCTTGGACCGGATTCTAAAGCTCAAGTTACGGTGGAATATGATGAAGATAACAAGCCTTTGCGTGTAGACACGGTGGTTTTGTCGACCCAGCACTTGGAAGACGTATCGTTGGATCAAATCAGAAAAGATATTAAGGAACACGTAATCAACAAAGTGATCCCGGAAGATCTTTTAGATGATAAGACGAAATATTTCATCAATCCGACAGGTCGTTTCGTAATCGGCGGTCCGCAAGGCGATGCCGGACTTACCGGGCGCAAAATTATCGTTGATACTTATGGCGGATTTGCACATCATGGCGGCGGTGCTTTCTCAGGCAAGGATGCGACTAAGGTCGACCGTTCCGCAAGCTATGCTGCACGCTATATTGCCAAGAACATCGTTGCTGCCAAAATTGCACCGCAGGTTGAAGTTCAGCTTGCATATGCGATCGGTGTGGCACAACCAGTTTCTGTTTCGGTTAACACTTTTGGAAAATGCAGCGTCAGCGATGACGAATTGATCAAGGCAATTCGCAAATGCTTTGATCTTCGCCCGGCTGGCATCATCGAAATGCTTGATTTGAGGAGACCGATTTATAAGCAGACAGCTGCTTATGGTCATTTTGGACGTACTGACATCGACCTTCCATGGGAACATCTCGATAAAGTCGACGAATTGAAAGCAGCACTGAATTTAAAATAAATAATGCTTGTTTAAGGGTCTTGGCTTCATGTTGAGGCTCTTTTATTTTTCTAGAAGTAAAAATAGATAATTGTGAATTAATTTAATTGTTTTAAATATAGTTGAGCTAATTATGAAGTTATGTCTAAATTATAAAGAATATAAAGTCAAGAAGTTTTTTTTTAACTTTGATGCTTAAAAATCTGATATAATTTCTTTGTAGTGTTATTTACGAACGATAGAAGATAAGGTGGGGCTCAAATGAAAAAAAGAAAAGAGCGAATCGAACGGGAAAAGCAGGTCCAGGTATTGCAGAATATCCGATCTGTAAAAAAGGCTACGACCTATATTGGGACCACTGTTTTGATGGGGACCGCTGGTTTTGCGCTAAGCAGCAGGGCAAAGGTTTCGGCTGATACGGTTCAAGTTGATAATAACGTTCAGACAAACGGAAATCAGCAGGCTTCAAATCAGTCATCTTCTGATGAGACGAAAGAATCAGCGTCATCTTCGTCAGAATCTCAAAATAATACGGTCGGACAAACGCAACGTGCCGAACAGCAAGCACAGCAGACAACTCAGCAGCCTGCTGCTCAAAACCAACAGACCCAGCAGCAATCGATTCAGACAGATCAAACAAAGCAGGATCCTCAAACCGAGACTCAGGCCGACGTCGGTACCCAACAGGCAGTTGCCGACGTTCCGATGGTAAGGGCGGTTCAGGCGAATACAAATTATTCAGGAAACGTGCAGAGCTTTTTAAACAACGTTGCTCCGGCAGCACGTCAAGTTGCAAGCGCCAGAGGCTTGTATGCATCATTGATGATTGCGCAGGCGGCCCTTGAAAGCGGGTGGGGCGGAAGCTATCTGTCGACTGCTGCTTATAATTTGTTTGGCGTCAAGTGGAACGGATCCGGTGCGTATATCAATCTGTCGACGCAAGAATATTATGGTGGTGCGTACCATACGGTAATGGCACGTTTTCAGCGTTATTCAAGCTATACGGAATCATTGAATGCTTATGCCGATTTGATTTGCAGTCATTTTCCGCGTTCGACCAAGGCTCAGGCTTCAAGTTACGCCGTGGCCGCGCAAAATTTGCGCAACGGCGTCTATGGGACATATGCAACCGATCCGAGTTATGCATCAAAGCTGATTTCCGTGATTGAAAGATACAATTTGACGCAATATGATACCGGAACGGTTATGAAACCAGTTTCGAATAATACGAACAGCAATAATAACAACAGTAACAATAATTCAAATGCGAGCGTTGCCACGAACGGAACTTACACGGCCGTTGCCGGTGACAGCTTGTGGGGGATTGCGCAAAAATTCGGGATGACGCTTGATGAGTTGAAGAAGGCAAACGGCTTGACGAGCAACAATCTCTACGTGGGTCAGACGCTCAAGGTCAGAAAGTCTGTTCAACAAAATACGAATAACGAAACGAATCAAAATCAGAATTCGAACGGCAACAATAATGATCGTCCTCAGCAGACGGTTACGAGTGCCGAGACATATACGGTCAAGTCAGGCGACAGCTTGTGGGGCATAGCAACCAAACACGGCTGCAGCGTAAATGATTTGAAGAGCTGGAATCATCTTTCATCAAATTTGATCCATGTCGGGCAAAAACTCGTCATTGGTCAGAAAAAATCGACCGTTCAGCAGCAACAAGGAAAAAAAGAACCTCAGCAGACGACGAGCAATGAAACTTATACGGTCAAGTCGGGCGACAGTCTCTGGAAAATTGCGACGAATCATAACATGAGCGTATCTCAGCTTAAAAATTTAAACAAGCTTTCCAACGATATGATTTTTGTCGGACAAAAATTGGTCGTATCCGAGAAAAAGCAAAGTGCACCGTCGCAAAATCAAAATAAGCCGTCACAAAGTCAGGTAACCAAGCCTTCGACTTACACGGTCAAATCAGGCGACAGCGTTTGGAAGATAGCGCACGAATGCGGCATGAGCATGAATGAATTGGTTTCATTGAACGGAATCAAAAACAATCTGATTTTTCCTGGTCAGGTTCTCAAAGTCAAAGCCGGTGCCAAGGCGGAAAACGTTTCGAAATCTGAAACGAGCGGTTCAAAGAATCAAAATGCGGCAAGCAATGGCAGCAGTTCGACTTACACGGTCAAATCAGGCGACAGCGTTTGGAAGATTTCGCATGAACATGGCATGAGCATGGATGAATTGAAGTCGCTGAACGGCTTAAAAGACAACCTGATTATTCCGGGACAGGTTTTGAAGATTAAGGGAACTTCTTCAAATACCAAGCAAAAAATCAAGACAAGCTCAAAGGAAACGGCAGAAGCGGGTGCGACATACGTTGTCAAAGCCGGTGACAGTTTATGGGCAGTAGCCAACAGGCAAGGATTGACGGTTGCAGAATTGAAGCGAATCAACGGGCTGTCTTCTGATACGATTTATGTTGGTCAAAGGCTTAAAGTGACGCAAAAATCTTCCGTAAATGCGAAAACGTATGCTAAGACGACTAATGTTTCTGATAAGTCCAGGAAAAAATACACGGTTAAAGCCGGCGACAGTTTATGGCGAATTGCGGCTGACAATAAGACGACCGTCAATAATTTGAAGGCCGTAAACCACTTGGCAAGCGATACGATTTACGTGGGTCAGACGCTGTATTTAAATTAAGTTTTGTCAATTCGGTTTAAAGACTTGAAAAAAGAGTCCGATTTTGCTAATATTAAAACAATATTTGAACGCTAAGAAGGATTATTAGAAGGACGAGATTTGTCAGAGAGCGTGTGGCTGGTGTGAACATGCAAATTGAGTGCTTCGAACTCGCCTTTGAGTTTCTTGCTGAACATGGAGAGGTAGGCAAGGACGGTATCTCCCGTTACGAGAAAAAGCGTCAGCAATTGCTGGAACATAGGTGGTACCGCGATCTATTCGTCCTATATGAAGTGAAAACTTCGTGTAGGGCTTTTTTATTTATTACAAGGAGGAAGTTTCAAAATGGCTTACGATCACAAAGCAATCGAGAAAAAGTGGCAGCATTATTGGGAAGAACACAAGACCTTCAAGACAAGCGAAGATCCTGACAAGAAGAAATTTTATGCACTGGACATGTTTCCTTATCCGTCTGGTCAAGGACTTCACGTCGGACACCCGGAGGGATATACGGCAACGGATATTATTTCGCGCATGAAACGGATGCAGGGATACGATGTTTTGCATCCGATGGGATGGGACGCTTTCGGACTTCCTGCTGAACAATACGCATTGAAGACGGGAAACTCTCCGCGTGAGTTTACGAAGAAGAACATCAATAATTTCCGTCGTCAGATCAAGTCATTGGGCTTGTCGTACGATTGGGATCGTGAAGTAAATACGACTGATCCGTCATATTACAAGTGGACACAATGGATCTTTGAACAAATGTACAAGAAAGGTCTTGCATACGAAGCAGAAATTCCCGTCAACTGGTGCCAGGAACTCGGAACGGTCGTTGCCAATGAAGAAATAATCGACGGCAAGACGGAACGCGGCGGGTATCCTGTCGTCAGGAAACCGATGCGTCAGTGGGTTTTGAAAATTACCGCATATGCGGATCGTTTGATTGATGACTTGGATGATCTTGACTGGCCTGAAGCAATCAAGGATCAGCAGCGCAACTGGATCGGTCGTTCCGTTGGCGCTTCCGTAAAATTCAGCGTTTGCGGCCACGACGACAAGCAGATCGAAGTCTTCACGACTCGTCCTGATACGCTTTTTGGTGCATCGCTTTTGGTTTTGGCACCTGAACATGAATATGTAAGTTCTTTGACGACTGCTGAGCAAAAAGAGGCCGTTGAAGCTTATGTTGATCAATGTGCGCATAAATCGGATCTTGAACGTACCGATCTTGCAAAAACAAAGACCGGTGTGTTTACGGGGAGCTACTGCATCAATCCTGCAAACGGTGAGAAACTTCCGATTTGGATCGCCGATTACGTTTTGGCATCTTATGGCACCGGTGCGATCATGGTTGTGCCTGCTCATGATGAACGTGACTATGAATTTGCCAAAAAATTTGATTTGCCGATCAAACCGGTTATTGAAGGCGGCAACGTTGAAGAAGCAGCCTACACGGGCGACGGCAAGCATATCAATTCCGGCTTTTTGGATGGACTTGGCAAAAAAGAAGCCATCGACAAAATGGTTGAATGGCTTGAAGAAAAAGGCATCGGCAAGAAGAAAGTCAACTACCGTTTGCGTGACTGGACATTTTCTCGCCAACGCTACTGGGGCGAACCGATTCCGGTTATTCATTGGGAAGACGGTGAAACAACGCTTGTTCCTGAAGACGAGCTTCCGCTTCGTTTGCCAAAAGCAACGGACATCAAGCCATCCGGCACCGGTGAAAGTCCGTTGGCAAATCTTGACGACTGGGTAAATGTCGTCGACAAGAACGGGCGCAAAGGAAAGCGCGAAACGAATACGATGCCTCAATGGGCAGGCAGTTCATGGTACTTCTTGCGCTATGTTGATCCGCACAACCAAGGAAAGCTTGCAGATTATGACAAGCTCAAGCATTGGATGGCGGTCGATCTTTATGTCGGTGGTGCCGAACATGCCGTTTTGCACTTGCTTTATGCACGATTCTGGCATAAATTCCTGTATGATTTGGGTGTCGTTCCTACGAAAGAACCGTTCCAAAAGCTGGTCAACCAAGGAATGATTCTTGGAAACAACCACGAAAAGATGTCCAAGTCGAAGGGCAACGTCATTAATCCTGATGATATTGTTGAGCAATACGGTGCAGATACGCTTCGCCTTTATGAAATGTTCATGGGACCTTTGGAAGCATCCAAGCCATGGAGCGAAGACGGGTTAAACGGTGCTTACAAGTTCATCAATCGTATCTGGAATTTGATCATCGATGAAGATGACAACATGCGCGATCGAATTACGACGATCAATGAAGGCGAGCTTGACTTTGCCTACAACCAGACGGTCAAGAAGGTTACTGAAGACTTTACGAAGATGCATTTCAACACGGCCATTTCTCAAATGATGGTTTTCGTCAATGATTGTTATAAGGCAGATTCTTTGCCGCTTGAATACGTTGAAGGATTCGTCAAGCTTCTGGCTCCGCTCGTTCCGCACTTGGCTGAAGAGCTTTGGACAAAGCTTGGTCATGTCGGGAGCATCGCTTATGCAAAATGGCCTGAATATGACGAATCGAAACTTGTTAAAGATGAAGTCGAGATCGTCGTTCAAGTTAACGGGCGCGTTCGCCAACACTTGAAGGTTTCAAGCAGCATCTCAAAAGAAGAGCTTGAAAAGCTTGCGATGGCAGATGAACATGTCAAGGAATTCGTTGAAGGCAAGAACGTGGTTCGTGTCATTGCCGTTCCGGGCAAACTGGTCAATATTGTCGTAAAATAATCAATATCGTTAAGAACCTGAGAAGAAAGTCCCGTTTTTCTCTTGAAATAATTAAATGCCGAACAAAGGAAGTCGCAAGTCGACTGATTTTGTCCGGCATTTTTTTCAATTTTGCTACATGAAAACAAACTTTTTTCTTATTCCAATCATAGCAAGCGCTTGTCATGCATATGCAAAAAACCGGATTAAATTTGCAATTGATTGCAAATCATCCGGTTTCTTAATTTGAGACAGAGTTTGTCAGCCTTCTTTGTTAAAAGCGAACTTTAATAATTGATAATACTTATTTTGAATATCAAAAAAGAAGGATTTGAGCTTTAGAGAGTCAATTTTTGCCATAAAACGAACAAAATTCGAATTACAGGCAGTCGATGAACCATCTTCCCTTGATTAATGCATGAATATTTAATATAATGATAACAAATTATAGGGGGTAAGGATTTGAACAACGAACTATCACGAGCACTGACGCACAGGCACGTTCAGATGATTGCAATTGGCGGAGCAATCGGAACAGGACTGTTTTTGGGATCAGGAACAGCAATTCAAAAGGCCGGTCCGGCAATTATTTTAGCGTATTTTATTGCCGGCATATTTTGTTTTTTCATGATGCGCGCAATTGGCGAATTGATCTTATCGGATCTGTCGAAGAATTCATTTATCGAATTCGTCCGCGAATATTTGGGTCCGCGCTTCGAATTTATCGTCGGATGGACATATTGGCTTTGTTGGGAATCTTTGGCAATGGCAGATTTGACCGCAAGCGGGATTTATATCAGGTATTGGTTTCCGGGAATTCCGCAGTGGTTGACTGCCTTTTGGATAATCGTTTTGCTATTGGCGTTTAATTTGCTCAGTGTCGGGGCATTCGGAGAATTGGAAACATGGTTTTCAAGCATTAAGGTTTTGGCAATTTTGGCGTTGATCGGAACAGGCGTCGTTTTGCTTGCGATGAATGCCAAGGTCGGAGGACACAACGTTTCGTTAAGCAACCTCGTCAGTTACGGCGGCTTTTTCCCGAAGGGGTTCAACGGGTTGCTGGCAGCATTTCCGATGGTTATCTTTGCCTTTACGGGAATTGAGATGGTTGGTCTGACTTCTGGCGAAACGGCTGATCCGAAACGTGATCTTCCGCAGGCAATCAATACTTTGCCGATCAGAATCGGACTTTTTTACGTCGGTTCGATGTTTGTTTTGATGTGCATTTATCCTTGGAATCAGATTGCAACGAATTCAAGTCCGTTCGTTCAGGTGTTCAGCGGCATTGGCATCAAGATTGCTGCCGGAGTCATTAATTTCGTTGTCTTGACGGCCGCTTTGTCCGCTTGCAACAGTGCGATTTTTAGTACGAGTCGGACGTTGTTTGTTTTGGCAAACAGCGGACAGGCTTCAAAAAAACTAGGCAAAAGCAATAATCGCAGCGTACCTGTCAATGCTTTGGTTTTTTCGTCCGTTATTTTGTTTGTGATCGTAATCTTAAACTTCTTTTTGCCGGCCGCAATTTTTGAAATCATTTCAGGCATTGCAACGGTCAGTTTTGTTTTCATCTGGATCGTTTTGGTTGTTTGTCATTACAAATATAAGAAACGTTGCAAAGGCGAACAGACGCTTTTTGCGATGCCGTTGTTCCCTGTTTCGAATTGGGTCACGATCATCTTTTTCCTGGCAGTTTTGATTTTGCTGGCATTTTCAAAAAGCACGCTGATGTCTTTGCTGTTTTCGCTTGTCTGGTTTGCATGTCTGGGAACGGTTTACAATTTTTTCATAAAGGGCAGTGAAAATGAGACTAGATAAATTTTTAGCCGAATGTAATCAGGGGACCAGAAGCGAGGTCAAAGTTCTTTTGAAGAGCAAACGAGTAACGGTCAACGGCGTGACTGAAAATTCAGGAAAAAGACAAATCAACGAGTTTTCAGACGTTGTTTGTCTTGATGAAAAAAAGCTGACGTATCAAAGTTTTGCATACTATATGCTGAATAAGCCAAAGGACGTCATCACTGCAACGGAAGATTCTGTTCAAAGGACCGTGCTTGATCTGATTGACAAAAAAGATCGCATCAAAGGACTTTTTCCGGTCGGAAGACTTGATAAGGATACGACGGGATTGGTGCTTTTGACGAATGACGGGGCGCTTGCGCATAATTTGCTGGCACCAAAAAAGCATGTTGAAAAAGTCTATGAGGCAAAGATTGAAGGAATCGTGACCGAGGCTGAAGTCGAGCTTTTTTCAAAGCCGATTGAATTGAAGAACGGCGAAGTTACCAAACCTTCCAGGCTTGTCGTCAGGAAGGCTGATGAAGATGCCGGCATGTCAGAAATCGAGATTACGATTTCTGAGGGCAAGTATCATCAGATCAAGCGGATGTTTGCCAGCACGGGGATGCACGTGCTGGAACTTAAAAGGCTTAAGATGGGATCGCTTGAACTTGACGATCGACTTGATCCTGGAAAATACAGAGCCTTGACTCAAACGGAGATTGAAGAACTTAAAATCAGAGACTGATAAAAAAACCACCGTCAATTTGGCGGTGGTTTTTTTGCAGTCAGAATCAATATGTTTTCAAAAACATGAATGAAGTTTCATAAAATCTGGCCATTGCATCTATGTTTCATGTATTTTTGCAAATTATCAGCGATTTCACTTGGCAAAACAACGTAGCGCTCTTTTGCAAGCAGATTCGCAATATCGGAATGTGTGTAGACGGCGGCGTCCAGGATTTGATCCTGATCACCCTTAAACTGAGCCAAAAAGGCCGCACAGATTCCGGTAAGCGTGTCTCCCATTCCGCCGGTTGACATGTATGGACCGCCGATCGTGAGCTTTGAGCATTTTCCTGAAAGGTGGTAAATTTCCGTACCGTGTTTTTTTAAAACGACGTCAGCATTTAATTCAAGAGCTTTGGCTGCATTTTTAGCAGGAGTCTGTTCTGCTTGACTTAAGCCGGAAAGCCTCTGCCATTCGATTTCATGAGGGGTAAAGATGATTTTTGCGCTTGGCGTCAATTTTTTTAGCTGATCGTCTTCTGCAAGCATGGTGATGGCTGAGCCGTCGATGATCAGCGTCTGGTTTGCATTTTTCAAGACGGAAGAAAAAACCTGCTTGGCCGTTTCATCCGTCCCAAGACCCGGTCCGACAACGACGACGTTTGATTGGGAAACGGATTTGCATAAGGCGTCATTGTCGAAATAATCAATGAACATTGCTTCAGGAACGCGCGCATGAAGCGCCGTGAGATTGGCTTTATGCGAAATGCAGGTGGTCAGTCCGGCTCCGGCTTTGACGGCAGCCTGCACGGCCATAATTGCCGCTCCTCCCATATTGGCATTGCCCCCGATGACTGAAACACGGCCAAAGGTTCCCTTGTGACCTGTCTCGATTCGTTTTTGGATAACGTTTTCAACATCTTTTTGCGTAATGACATGCATTTTACATCAGCCCTTTTTCGTTTTCTTATAACATAATTCTTTTGAAATCAAAAAGCAAACGCAAAAAGCAGAAATATGGTAAAATTATCGTATGTATTTCTATTAGGAGGAATAAAAATGTCAATTGATTGGAAAAAGGAAGCTGAGAATCGCAAGGATGAAATGCTTGCCGATTTGAAGACGATGCTTGAAATCGAAAGCGTCAGAGACGAATCAAAAGGAACGCCTGAAGCACCGCTTGGTCCCGGACCAAAGGAAGCATTGGACAAGTTTTTGGAAATCGGGAAACGCGACGGTTTTGAAACGCTTGAACTTGACGGATTGGCCGGTCACATCGAATTCGGTGAAGGCGATGAAACGATGGCGATGCTGGCACACGTTGACGTCATGCCTGCCGGCAAAGGCTGGAATACGGATCCGTTCAAACCGGTGATCAAAGACGGCAATCTTTATGCGCGCGGCGCACAAGACGACAAGGGACCCGGGATGGCTTGCTACTATGGTCTTAAGATTATCAAGGAACTCGGTCTTCCGGTTTCTAAAAAGGTTCATTTTATTTTGGGAACGGATGAAGAAAGCCAATGGCGCGGAATGACGCATTACTTTGAAAAGATGCCTCAACCTGATTTCGGATTTTCTCCGGATGCCTTTTTCCCGGTTATCAACGGTGAAAAAGGCAATGTCAGTTTCTTCCTGAACTTTGAAGGTTCAAACGGCGGCGATGTTGAGCTTTTGAGCTTTGAATCAGGTTTGCGTGAAAATATGGTTCCGCGCGATTGCGAAGTCAAACTGAATGCCAAGAATTCAGAAGAAATTATTGAGGCATTTGATGCGTATGTTGCAGGGCATCCGGTTGTCGGAACTGCCTTCATGGAAAACGGAACGCTGTTCTTGCACATGATCGGAAAAGCTGCCCATGCTCAAGAACCGCGCAAGGGTGAAAATGCCGGCACTTACATGGCAGACTTCTTGCAACGTTTCAATTTTGGCGGTGATGCCGAAAACTTCGTCAAATTTACTGCAGAGTATTTGCACAAGGATTCGCGCATGAAGAATTTCGGCATTGATTTCACGGATGACGTGATGGGCGATTTGACGATGAATGCCGGCATCTTCTCATTTGAAGCAGGAAAAGGCGGCAAAATTACGCTCAACTTCCGTTTCCCTAAAGGAATGGACGAAAAAACGATCGAAGCCGGTCTTGAAAAAGTCGTTGCTCCGATGAACGTTTCTTTGGAACAAGGAAGCGTAATGGTTCCGCACTATGTTTCACCTGACGATCCGTTGGTTTCAACGCTTCTTGACGTTTATAACCGTCAAATGGGAACAAAGGAAAACGGCAAAGTTGTCGGAGGCGGGACATACGGGCGCTTGATGGAACGCGGTGTTGCATTTGGCGCCATGTTCCCTGATACGCCGGATACGATGCACCAAGCCAATGAATACGTTCCGGTCGACGTTTTGGTCAATGCTTGCGCAATCTATGCCGAAGCAATCTACGAACTTATCAAGTAGGAAACGGACTGAAAAGAGGCTAAAAAAACTCTGCCTCAAATTTAAAACCCGGATGATTTGCAGCTAGGTTATAATGCCCTTTAAGTATACAGATGGAAAAGAAAATTCATTGTATGCTTGGAGGGCATTTTCATATGGGAAGAAAATCGAAATATTCTGCTGATT
>ERZ507072.1319-NODE-1319-length-12474-cov-4.930590_pt1 | contig 12474 bp, 10 predicted proteins | sample MGYA00512864_ERZ507072 | MGnify/ENA metagenome assembly ERZ507072 | reverse complement strand
TAAGCACGCCGCCAGCGTTCATCCTGAGCCAGAATCGAACCCTCCACAAAAAAACTTCATGAAAAGCATCCGAATAGATGACTCTCAAAACAAAAATTGACGAGCACGTCCTTAAGGAAGGACGCCCTCAAAAAACCTCACCCCTCATCAAACCCTCCCGGGTACCCAACCACCACGACAGGCAATCAGGCGAGGAATGAACTGGCAATCATTGACTATAAAGAAGTAGTACAAACACGCTCTTGAGTTCTCAAACCACCACCACACCAGCCAGACGGGAAACCAACCAGAGGAAGGAACCCGCCGCGCTGAGCGGCAACAGGTGAATAACTTACACGCATGTCCGGATTCACGCAAATCAAGGCACGCAAAAACCCAAGGAATCGTTGCAATCACACGGTTCCCTCGGCGTGTCGCAAACAGCCTATTTGCGCTGTTCTGATATCAGAATAATCCGTTTTGCATTGCCGATGCGTAACAAATTCATGTGTTCACCGGCGTGTTGCAAGAATTCGATTGCGTGACCATCCAGGTTCACCTTCTCGCAACCGGTCATCGCATATGCAAAAAGGGACTTCCCTTTACGGGAAGTCCCTTTCAGTAGCTATTGAAGCTCGCTAGCCTCAGGCCAGGGTGTTCGGGTCAACCGGAACGCCCGGGTTCATCGTGGAGGTGATGGTTGCCTTGGTCAGGTAACGGCCCTTCACGGTGGACGGCTTCAGACGCTTGACTTCGTCGGCCACAGCCTTGAAGTTCTCGTCCAGAGCGGACTCATCGAAGCTCATCTTGCCGATGAGGAAGCTCAGGTTGCCGTTCTTGTCGACACGGAACTCGATCTTGCCGCCCTTGATGTCCTTGACAGCCTTGGTGACATCCATGGTCACGGTGCCGGTCTTGGGGTTCGGCATCAGGCCACGCGGACCGAGCACACGGCCCAGACGGCCGACCTTGCCCATCATGTCCGGAGTAGCAACCACGGCGTCGAAGTCGAGGAAGCCGCCCTGAACCTTTGCAATCAGGTCGTCATCACCGACGATGTCGGCGCCAGCCTCGGTAGCCTCGGTGGCCTTCGGGCCACGGGCGAACACGAGGACCTTGGCGGTCTTACCAGTGCCGTGAGGCAGGTTGACGGTACCACGCACGAGCTGGTCGGCCTTACGCGGGTCAACGCTCAGACGGAACACAGCCTCGACGGTCTGGTCGAAGTTGTAGGCAGGCATGCTCTTGAGCAGAGCGATGGCCTCGTTGGCGGTGTAGAGGTTGTTGCGATCGACGCGCTCAGCGGCTTCGCGGTACTTCTTGGAACGCTTTACCATCTGTCCTTCTCCTTATCAGTCCGTAACCGTGATGCCCATCGAGCGAGCGGTGCCCTCGATGATCTTCATGCCGGCCTCGATATCGCGAGCAGACAGATCTTCCATCTTGGTCTCAGCGATTTCGCGAACCTGCGCCTTGGTGACAGAGCCGACCTTGTGGGTCAGCGGGTTCTCGGTACCCTTCTCAATGCCAGCAGCCTTCTTCAGCAGAGCTGCAGCCGGCGGGGTCTTGAGAACGAAGGTGAAGGAACGATCTTCGTAAACGGTGATCTCGACAGGGATGACCTGACCCATCTTGTCCTGCGTCTGGGCATTGTATGCCTTGCAGAAGTCCATGATGTTCACGCCATGCGAACCCAGAGCCGGGCCCAGCGGCGGGGCCGGGTTGGCCTTGCCAGCCTGGATCTGGAGCTTGATCAGCGCCGAGACTTTCTTCTTGGGAGCCATATTATGGTTCTTCTTTCTATAACGCGGTTCGAATGGTCGCCGTCCTCAGATCCGCTTGCCTGCTATCACGCTCGGTCTTGACTCGTTATTTATCCGTGCATGCTGTAGGCAATCGGCCTATGGTCGGTCTCCTCCCGCAACTTATATTGCTGTGCTGTGCTAGCGAGTCTCCTCTCCAGACACAAGCTTTCCTATTATGCAAATCCACCCGGACAACACAAAAAGCCCGACCACGATGGTCGGGCTCTGCAAAGTTTGGGAGTTAATCTAGCTTCTGAACCTGGTGGAAGCCAAGCTCCACCGGCGTATCACGGCCGAAGATGGACACGAGCACGGTGAGCTTCTGAGTGGTGGGCTCCACGTCGGAAACAACGGCGGCCATGGTGGCGAAAGGCCCATCGGTGACGGTGACCTGATCGCCAACGGCGTAGGAGACTTCGACCTTGCGCTTCTTGGCGGCGGCGGGCTTGTCGCCGGCGGCCTTGAGTGCCTCGGAAGCAATCATCGGAGCCATCATCGCCACGACTTCCTTGCGGGAGAGCGGCGCCGGATCCTTGGTCGGGCCAACGAAGCCGGTCACGCCTTCGGTCTCACGAACGATACGGCGGGCGTTCTCATCCGGCCACATACGAATCAGCACGTAGCCAGGAACACGCACGCGGGTGATGACCTTCTTGCCCTTCTCGGTGTGCTTCTCGACTTCTTCCATCGGCACCTCGACCTGGAAGATCTGGTCTTCCATGCCGAAGGAGGCGACGCGGGACTCGATGTTGGTCTTCACGCGCTTCTCGTAGCCGGAGTAGGTGTGCAGCACGTACCACTTGCCATCAAGGGAACGCAGGGACTTGGAGAATTCGTCAACGGCCTGCTGACCGGCATCGGTCTCCTCGGCCTGCTCGGATTCGTTGACTTCTTCCTCGTCCTCATCCAGAGAAACGGTCTCGGTCTGAGTGGAAGCAACGGGAGCGGATTCAGTCGCCGCCGGAGCGTCGGACTCAACATCTGCATTGTCGACGGATGCGTCAGATTCTGCGGAAAGGTCAGCGACCGGTTCGACCGGGGCAGCTGCCTCATCGGCAGCAGCTTCGGAAGCCTCGACAACAGGCTCCTCAGCCGGGACGGCGTCGAGGTTCTCGAGATTCAGTTCATCACTCATGCGTTGTTATTCACCTTAGGTTGTGCGGATCAGCCGAACACCCACAGCGTGGCCTTGCCTAGACCGAAGTCCATGCCAGTCACGAGGGCCATCAGCAGCAGCACGAAGATGAATACGGCCAGAGACCAGAAGAACAGTTCCTTGGCGGTAGGGGTCACGACCTTGCGAAGCTCGTCGATGATCTGCTTGATGAACAGACCGATACGCATGAAGACATTCGGCTTGACTGCCTTTTCACTCTTGCTCGTCTTAGCCATTCCGTACCTCGCGTCAGCTGCTTGATTATTAGAAACTTGGCAGGGAAGGCGGGACTCGAACCCACAACCTACGGTTTTGGAGACCGTTGCGCTACCAATTGCGCCACTTCCCTAGGTGAAAATCCACCTCGGCGTGCGTTCCGTAGAGAACGCTTCGCCACGGCGAAACCGCCAAGTCGTTATAGTAACGGCTCCGGTGGATTATCGCAAATCGCGTGTCGCGCGCGTGGCACGCGACTCTTCTCAGTTAGCCCATTCCTTGAATCGACGCATGCCTTCGGCTAGGTCTTCGTCAGCCAGTGCGTAGGAGAAACGCAGGTAACCGGGAGCACCAAAGGCCTCGCCGGGGACGGCGGCCACGTGGGCCTCATCCAACAGTGCGGCGGCAAAGTCAGCGGACGTATCGGACACTGTGCCCTTGGGACCCAGCGGCTTGCCAAGCAAAGCGGTGATGTCCGCAAAAGCGTAGAACGCGCCGGTCGGAGTCGGGCAGTTGACGCCCTCGATATCGTTCAAGGCGGTCACAATCGCACGGCGGCGCGCGTCGAAGGCCTTACGCATCTCGTGCACCTCATCCAGCGGGCCGGCCACAGCAGCCAAAGCAGCACGCTGGGAGATGTTGGCCACATTGGAGGTCATATGACCCTGCAGCTTGGCGGCGGCCTTGGCCACCTCAAGCGGAGCGACCATCCAGCCGACACGCCAGCCCGGCATCGCATAGGTCTTGGCCACGCCGTTCAGCACCAGCAACTGCCCGCGGCATTCCGGCACGGCGGCACCGATGTAGGTGGTGTGCGCATCGTCATAGTTCAGGTGCTCGTAGATCTCGTCGGAGATAACCCAAATGTGGTGCTCGACGGCCCAACGACCGATCGCTTCCACGGTTTCCGGCTTCCAGACGGCTCCGGTCGGGTTGTTCGGGGAGTTGACGATGATTGCCTTCGTATGCTCGGTACGGGCCGCTTCCAGCGCCTCAAGCGAGGGCTCGAAGTTCACGTCGGCACCGGCGAATACTTCGACCGGCACACCACCGGCAAGCTTCACAGCCTCGGGGTAGCTGGTCCAGTACGGAGCGGGAATGATGACCTCATCGCCATCGTTGAGCAAGATCTGGAAGGATTCATACACGGCCTGCTTGCCGCCGTTGGTCACCACGACCTGATCGGCATTGACCTCATAGCCGGAATCGCGCAGCATCTTAGCCGCAATCGCTTCGCGCAGCTCGGGCAGGCCCGGCGTAGGCGTGTACTTGTAATTCTTCGGGTCAAGGCAGGCATCTGCCGCAGCCTTGACCACGTTTGCGGGGGTCGGGAAATTCGGTTCACCTGCGCCGAAGCCGATAACGTCAAGTCCGGCGGCCTTCATGGCCTTGGCCTTGGAATCGACGGCGAGCGTAGCGCTCGGTGCCACAGTGTTGATACGGTCGGAAAGAGTCTGCCATTGCGCCATAGTCATGGCTCCCATGCTAAACCTACAGCACGAAAAATCGCCAGAGCCGCACTATGGTGATGGAATCTGTCGTGTGACAGATCCCATCAGTCACACGAGTACAAGATTGTCGCGATGAACCAGTGGGTGGGCGTACTGGGGGCCGAGGAAACGCTTGAGTTGGGCGGTGTTACGCCCGAGCATCTGCGGAATTTCTTCGGAATCGAAGCCGGCGAGGCCTCGGGCCAGGTGTTCGCCGCTTTCGGCATCGATCCAGACCGGATCGCCGGCGGAAAAATCGCCATGCACTTCGAGCGCGCCGGCCGCCAGCAGCGAGGCACGCCCGCCGCGAATCGCCTGGCCGGCACCCGCATCGACCACAATCGTGCCGCGCGGGTCGGCGGCGAAGCCGATCCACAGACGGCGTGAGGAGCCGCGGGCCTTAACCGGTGCGAACACGGTGCCCACCGGATCGCCCATCATCGCAGGGCCCGCGTTCGAAGCGCAGGTGAGTACCGTGGGGATGCCCGAGACGGCCGCCACGCGCGCGGCCTCGAGTTTGGTGACCATGCCGCCGGTGCCGACCTTGGAGCCGGAGCCGGAGACTTGGATGTCGCCCAGCGCATCAATCACGTTGGGCACATATTCCACACGGCGGGAGCCGGGCTGCGAGGGCGGCGCAGTGTACAGCGCGTCCACGTCGGTCAATAGCACCAAGGCTTCGGCCCGCACCAGATTGGCCACCAACGCGGAGAGTCGATCGTTGTCGCCGAAGCGAATCTCGTTCGAGGCCAACGAATCGTTTTCGTTGATGATCGGCACCACACCGAGGTCGAGCAGACGGTCCAGCGTGCGTTCCACATTGCGGTACTGGGTGGCACGAATCGTATCTTCGGCAGTGATCAGAATCTGGCCGACGCGAATACCGAATCGACCGAACGCAGTCTCGTAGCGGGCCATCAGTAGCCCTTGGCCGACGGCTGCGGTGGCCTGCTGAGTGGCCACGTCCACCGGCCGCGAGTCAAAGCCCAGAGGCCCGAAACCGGCGGCGATAGCACCGGACGAGACCAGCACCACACGTCCGCCCATCAATCGGACCTGAGCCAAGGCCGCGGCCAACGCGTCGAGCTTGTCCGGGTCGAGGTGACCGCTCGGCTGGGTCAGCGAGCTGGAGCCGACTTTCACGACAATGGTTCCGGCTGCGGCGATCATGCGCCGCACCTCGGCCTGACTCGGAGTGCTCATTTATTCCTCGGTTTCACCATCTTCGCTGGACTCACCGTGGCCGAACAGGCTGGTTTCGTCATGGCGATCGTCGTCAACGGTCGGGTCGGCCCAGTGGCCGGCCTTGCGTTCGGCCATCATCGCGTCGCGCACGGCGGCACGGGCGTCCATCATCTCGTGGTATTGGGCACGACGTTCGGCGTTGGAGCGGCGGTGCGTGCGCGGGTCCAGCTCTTCGAGACGCAGATCCTTGCCTCGGGCACCGAGGTTGGAGCCGTCGAGCATTTCGGCACCAGCGGAGATGGTCGGATCCCAATCGAATTCGACCATACGGGCACCACGACCGATGCGCACTTCGTCGCCGGGGTGAGCACCCTTGCGGCGCAGCTCGTCCTCCACGCCCAGCTTGGCCAAGCGGTCAGCCAGGTAGCCCACGGCCTCGTCGTTGTCGAAGTTGGTCTGCATGACCCAGCGTTCCGGCTTGACGCCACGCACCTCGAAGAACACTTCGCCATTGCCGAGTTCGCGGCGCTCGACCGTGAACTCAAGCGCACTGCCACCCTCGTCAGCACGACGCGGACGGCGGCCCTTGGTCTCCAATGGCTTGATGACCACGCGAGCCTCCTCTTCGGCCTGCTCGCGGTTGGACACTTCCTCACGCATCTCGTGCACCAGCGCAGACAACGCGAAGTTGAGCTCCTTTAGACCCTCGTGCGAGGCAGTGGAGATCTCAAAGACCTTCAGCCCGAGTTTCTCGAACTCCGGACGCACGAACTCAGCCAATTCCTTGGCCTCGGGCACATCGATCTTGTTCAGAATCACGATGCGCGGGCGTTCGGGAATCGGGATGGCACCCAACGGCAGCTCGAGCTTGTCGGCGTAGAGCGCCAACTCGTTTTCCAGCGCGTGGTAGTCGGACATCGGGTCGCGGTCCGGTTCAAGCGTGGCGCAATCGATCACATGGGCGATGATTTCGGTACGTTCGATGTGGCGCAGGAACTCCAGTCCCAGGCCCTTGCCTTCGGAGGCGCCCGGAATCAGGCCCGGCACGTCGGCGATGGTGTATCGAGAGTCGCCGGCGATAACGACGCCGAGATTCGGCACCAGCGTGGTGAACGGGTAGTCGGCGATCTTCGGCTTGGCGGAACTCATCGCCGCAATCAGGGACGACTTTCCGGCCGAGGGGAAACCGACCAACGCCACGTCGGCGATGGACTTCAATTCCAAAATCACGTCGCGCTCTTCACCGAGTTCGCCGAGCAGGGCGAAGCCGGGGGCGCGGCGGGTCTTGTTAGCCAGGGCGATGTTGCCGAGGCCGCCGGCACCGCCTTGGGCGACGACGCAGCGGTCGCCCTCGTGGCGCAGGTCGGCGAGCTGCGCGCCGGGATGCTTGGCTTTGCCCTGTTCGCCGCGCGCCTCAAAGACGACGGTGCCGCAGGGCACGGGCAGAATCAGGTCCTCGCCCTTGGAGCCGTCCTTATTGTCGCCCAAACCCATGGTGCCGCTGCCGGCGACACGATGCGGCATGAAACGATAGTCGAGCAGGCTGGTGGCGTTACGGTCGGCCACGAACACCACGGAACCACCGTCGCCGCCATTGCCACCGTTCGGGCCGGCCAACGGCTTGTATTTCTCACGACGGATGCCGGCCGAACCGTTGCCCCCATCGCCGCCCTTGACATGGACGGTCACTCGATCCACAAAATCACTCATATTGATTACCTTACAAAAAAGCCGCGTCCTTACGGGCGCGGCTTGAAAAAAGCTTGACGCTATATCGCTCAGGCGATGACGTCGACAACCTTGCGGTCGCGACGCACACCGAACTTCACGGAGCCATCGGTGAGGGCGAACAGCGTGTGATCCTTGCCCATGCCGACGTTGTGGCCCGGGTGGAAGTTGGTGCCACGCTGGCGAACGATGATGTTGCCGGCCACGACGGCTTCGCCGCCGAACTTCTTCACGCCGAGGTATTGCGGGTTAGAATCGCGACCGTTGCGAGAGCTGGACGCACCCTTCTTATGTGCCATGATTCATGGTCCTTTCTATAACTCAGGCAATCGCCGTGATCTTGACGATAGTCAGCTTCTGGCGATGACCCTTACGGCGAGCAACACCAGTCTTGTTCTTGTACTTCTGGATGCTAATCTTCGGGCCCTTGGCTTCGTCGTTCACAACCTCAGCCTTGACGGACACCTTGGCCAGATCGGCGGCGGCAAGGGTGACCTTGTCACCATCGACAACGAGGGAGACCGGGAATTCCACGGTATCGCCCTTCTTAGCGTCGAGACGGTTCACGAGGATGACGTCGCCAACCTCGACCTTTTCCTGATGGCCACCGGCCTTCACAATCGCGTACATTATCGTTCCTTTTATGTTTTGGAAAGCTACCTTGCCTAACACGCACCGAGCTTGCGGTCAGACACCGAGTTTCGAATCTACACCACCATGCGGACTAAATCAAATGATTTTTGCCCGCGTGTCAAGCACGACACACCTGTTACTCTTCCGCCGTATTGTTGGCGGCGACGGCAGCGGCGGCAATCTGAGCCAGTTTGGCTTTGACGTCGGCGCTGGAACCAGCCGGTTCGGGAGCGGGAGCGGTGCCGCGACCGTGCTTGTTGGTTTTGACGAACGGGTCGCCACCGCGAAGCGCGTAGGGATCGTCGTAGTCGGCCGAAACGGTCGGCTGATCATGCAGGATGAAACCACGGCCCTTGCAGGTCGGGCATTCCTCGGAGAACGCCTCGACCAGACCCTGGCCGATGCGCTTGCGGGTCATCTGCACCAAACCGAGCGAGGTGACTTCGGCCACCTGATGCTTGGTGCGGTCGCGTGCCAGGCATTCGACCAAGCGGCGCAGCACCAGATCGCGGTTGGCGGGCATGACCATATCCACATAGTCGATCATCACCATGCCGCCGATATCGCGCAGGCGCAGCTGGCGGGCGATCTCTTCAGACGCCTCCAGGTTGCAACGCGTCACCGTTTCTTCCAAGGACTTGCCCTTGCCGATAAAGCGGCCGGTGTTCACGTCGATGGTGGTCATGGCTTCGGTGCGATCGATGACAATCGAGCCGCCGGACGGCAGGTAGACCTGACGCTCCATGCCCTTACGCAGCTGGGAGTCGATGGACCACTTGTCGAACACGTCCTTGCCTTCATGCTCGGCCGGGTCCCACTTCTCCAGCTTGTCCTTCAAGTCGGGGGCCATGGTGTCAAGGTATTCCTCGATACGGTCGTAGACCTTGTCACCTTCCACGATGAGCTTGCTGAAGTCGTCGTTGAAGATGTCGCGCACCACGCGGATGGCCACGTCGGGCTCGCCCTGCAGGAGCTTCGGGCGCTTGCCGTGCCAGAATTCCTCGCGCTTGGCGTTGATGCGCTCCCACTGGCGGACCAGTGATTCGAGATCCTTGACGATGGCGTCTTCGGATGCGCCCTCGGCTGCGGTACGGATGATCACGCCCATGTCTTTCGGGGCGATCTTGGAGACGATGTTCTTCAGACGGCTGCGTTCGCGCTCCGAAAGCTTGCGGCTCACGCCGGTCATGCCGCCGGATGGCACGAGCACCAGGAAGCGGCCGGCGAGCGTGACCTGAGAGGTCAGGCGGGCACCCTTGTGGCCGATCGGGTCCTTAGTGACCTGCACGAGCACCGGGTCGCCGGACTTGAACGCCAGCTCGATGCGGCGCGGCTGGCCTTCGAGACGAGCGGCATCCCAGTTGACCTCGCCGGCGTAGAGCACGCCGTTGCGGGCCTGGCCGATATCCACAAATGCGGCCTCCATGCTGGGCAGCACGTTCTGCACGCGGCCAAGGTAGATGTTGCCGACGGTCTGTACTTCCTGAATGTCGGAGACGTAATGCTCGACCAGAACATTGTCTTCCACCACGGAAATCTGGGTGTGATGTTCCTTCTCACGCACCACCATCAGGCGGTCCACGTTCTCGCGGCGTGCGAGGAAGTCCTGTTCCATGAGCTGGCTCTGGCGGCTGCGCTCACGGCGGTTGTCGCGGCGGCGCTGCTTCTTGGCCTCGAGACGAGTGGAGCCCTCCACATCAGTGATCTCGTCGATGTACTGCTGCTTGCGGGAGCGTCGGACCAGCGGCTGTTCGCTGTTCTGACTCTGGTCGTCGGTGCCCTCGCCGTTCTTGCCGCCACGACGGCGACGGCGACGGCGAGTAACGGTCTGCTCCTCATCGTCCTCATCGCGATCACGGTCATGATCATCGCGATCGTCACGACGGCGGGAACGCGTATCTTCGGCATCGTTCTCGGCGGTATCGTGCTCGCCGTTGGCACCGGTTTCGCCGCGTGAGCCGCGACGGCGGCGACGGCGCGAACGGGTGCGGGTGGCGTCGGATTCTTCGTCGCCCTCCTCTTCGGCAATCGGCGAGTAGGCGATATCGTCCAGCTCGAGGTCTTCCTCAATCTGCTCGACTTCGGCGGCTGCACGGCGCTCCTGGGCGTTCAGGCGGCGGGAGCGACGGGAACGGCGAGAGTCGGAAGCGTCATCGGAATCGAAATCATCATGGTCCGTGTTGGCGCTGGCATTGGCGTCACCGGCGGCAGCGTTGCGGGAAGCGTCACGAGACGCATCACGGTCGGCGGCATTGCGGCCACGATCGTCACGGTCGTCACGGCGGCGGCTGCGCGGCTGCGCGTCGTCATCATCGTGGCTGCGCGAGCGGCGGGAGCGACGCGACGGCCGGTCGTCGTCGTCAACATCGTCATCACGAGTGTCAGCGGTATCGTGCGCATCCACAGCGGCGGGCAGTACCGGTTCCTGGAAGAGCAGGGACGTCATCGGCTTGCCGCGACGCACGGCCTCGTGGCCAGAGGGCAGGGATTCGACCGCGTCGAACAGGCGCTCATCCGGGGTGTCCTCGTGCGTATCCGCAACTGCACGGCGAGAACGACGGCGAACCGGACGGTCCTCGTCATCATCATCCATATCCATAGACGCACGGCGAGAGCGGGAGCGAACCGGCCGATCCTCGTAGTCATCATCGTCGGACTGGCGGGAGCGAGAGCGGCGGCGAACCGGGCGGTCCTCGTCGTAATCGTCATCGTCCACAACCGAACGGCGGCGGGAACGTGGGGCGTCATCGTCATCGAAATCATCGGCACTGACAGTGCGGCGCGAACGACGAGGACGATCATCCTCGCTATCCGAGTCGACCACTGTGGAAACGGCGCGGCGCGTACGGCGGCGGGTTGGGCGTTCGGCGGAATCCTGGGAATCGCTGGATTCATCGGAATCGCTGGAATCGGCTGACTTGGAATCGGCCGCAGTGCCGGCATCGGGAAGCGCGGGGGCTTCGAACAGCGGGGCGCGTTCCTGCACTTGCAGTTCCAAAGAAGCGCCGGCAGCACCAGTGCCGCGGACCACGCGCCGGCCGCCACGACGACGGCGGACAGGTTCGGCGGGCTGGGAGGCGGCGGCAGGCGCAGCGTTCACGGCTGCAGCCGAATCGGCATTGGATACGGTTGAATTATCGGTTCCGTCGTTGACGAAACCTTCACGGTTGTCAGTGGGCACAATGCTCCTCGCGGCGCGCTGCATCACGACGCCTATTTCCAGGCCTATACGCTTGTCTCACACCACGCTCTCACCGTGGCCGCACGAAAACGCGCCGCGTAAAGGCAACTTCGTCTCAAGTCTGTCCTGCGGGTGGCGGACACCGGCGCTTGCGTTGTCTCATTCTCAAGAGCCGCAAGGGGATCGACGCCATCTCGCACGCTGATGGTTATGCAGAACCACCATCCTTTAGTATGCCACATATTTTGTGCGGGCGTGGCCCGGCGAGGCTGACGTTCTCTCGGCTCCCCTCCCCCGCGGTGACAGCTCCCCTCAGGGAGGGGAGCTAGAGAGGTGTCAGACCAGCCAGTCGGTAAGGATTGCGGCCATGGCGGTCAGGTCGGATTCAGGCACCTGCTCGTCGTGCTTGTGAGCCAGCAGCGGATCGCCGGCACCGAGGTTGACGGCCGGGATACCGAGCTGAGAGAAGCGTGCCACGTCGGTCCAGCCGAGCTTGGCCAGCGGGTCGCGGCCAGTGCGCTCCTTAACCAGTCGGACCAGATCCTGGGCGAGCGGGGCGTTCAGGCCCGGGCGCGCGGAGGGGCTTTCGTCCTTCATTTCGATGCCGTAGCCCTCGAACACGCCGCCGGTAGCCACATGCTCGCCATTGCCGAGTTCGGCACCGGCGTCCGCGCCCATCATCAGAGCCTTGGCCTCGGCCAACGACTTGTCCGGGGCGAAGCGGTAGTTGACGTGTACGCGGCATTCATCCGGAATGACGTTCGTGCCTTTGCCGCCGGAGATCAGCGTGGCGTTGAGGCCCTCGCGATAATCGAGCCCGTCCACGTTCACGGTGGCCGGCTCGTAGGCGTTGAGTCGGTTCAGAATGTCGGCCGCCTTGTGGATGGCGTTCTCCCCCATCCATGCACGGGCGGAGTGCGCGGCCACGCCGTGGGTTACGACGTCGAAGCGAATCGTACCGTTGCAACCGCCCTCGATGCCGCTGTTGGTGGGCTCGCCGATGATGGCGAAATCGCCGGTGATCCAATCGGGATGGGCCTCGACGACTTTGCGTAGGCCATTCTTTTCGGCGACGACTTCCTCATGGTCGTAGAAGACGTA
>ERZ507072.1316-NODE-1316-length-12487-cov-4.025901_pt1 | contig 12487 bp, 12 predicted proteins | sample MGYA00512864_ERZ507072 | MGnify/ENA metagenome assembly ERZ507072 | reverse complement strand
TTCCCTACACGACGCTCTTCCGATCTAGATTCAGATCCTGGAACAGCAGGTCGGGGCGCGCCTTCTGGCCCGCACCAACCGCAGCGTGAGCCTGACGGCGGCGGGTAAGCAGTTCCTGATCGACAGCAGACTAATCCTGAGCATGGTTGATGATGCCGCCGCCCGTGCAGAACGGCTCTATCTCGGGGAGGCCGGAGAGCTGCGAATCGGGTTTACCTCTTCCGCGCCGTTTATCAGCGCCGTCTCGGAGACCCTTTCGTCATTCCGTCGCCACTTTCCGGATGTTCACATTCAGACGCGCGAAATCAACACCCGCGAGCAGATTGCCCCGCTGAATGAGGGTTCGCTGGATCTGGGGCTGATGCGTAACACCCAGCTGCCGGACACGCTGGCGTGGGAGGTGATCCTGCGCGAGCCGCTGATGGCGATGATCCCGCACGATCACCCGCTGGCGTCGCGTCCGGCCGTTTCGCTGGCAGAGCTGGCAAAAGAGCCGTTTGTCTTTTTTGACCCGCAGGTCGGGACGGGCCTGTATGACGATATCCTGGGACTGATGCGCCGCTACGATCTTGCCCCGGTCATCACCCAGGAGGTAGGGGAAGCGATGACCATTATCGGCCTGGTGGCGGCCGGGCTGGGCGTGTCTATTCTTCCGGCCTCCTTTAAACGGGTGCAGCTGCGCGAAATGCGCTGGGTGACCATTGCCGAAGAGGATGCCGTTTCCGAAATGTGGCTGGTGTGGTCAAAACACCATGAACAGAGCCATGCCGCACAGCGCTTCAAACAGCAGCTAATTAGCGCCTCTGCCGGGCGGCATTTCCACGGAAAAGAGGGTAAAAATGTGCGGTAAATCACATGGCTAAGTAAATATTTGACGACGGCCATGGAAGTGCTTCACCATAGCAAACAGTTTATTTCGAAGCTCGAAAATAAGGGAGTACGAGGTGGTTGCTGATAGTCAGCCAGGGCATATCGATCAGATTAAGCAGACCAACGCTGGCGCGGTGTATCGCCTGATTGATCAGCTTGGTCCGGTTTCGCGTATCGATCTTTCGCGCCTGGCACAACTGGCACCTGCCAGTATCACCAAGATTGTCCGCGAGATGCTGGAAGCGCACCTGGTTCAGGAGACGGAAATTCAGGAGCCGGGCAGCCGTGGCCGTCCGGCAGTCGGGCTGGTGGTTGAAACGGAAGCGTGGCACTACCTGTCACTGCGCATCAGCCGGGGGGAGATCTTCCTTGCGCTGCGTGACCTGAGCAGCAAGCTGGTGGTGGAAGACCGGCTTGAACTGCCGCTCAACGCGGAGGAACCGCTCCTCGACGCGATTGTCTCGCATATCGATCACTTCTTTATCCGCCATCAGCAGCGGCTTGAGCGCTTAACGGCGATTGCCATCACCATGCCGGGAATTATTGATACCGAAAACGGTATCGTTCACCGCATGCCGTTTTACGACGATGTCAAAGAGATGCCGCTTGGTGAGGTGCTGAAAAATCATACCGGCGTGCCGGTCTATATTCAGCATGACATCAGCGCCTGGACGATGGCGGAGGCGCTGTTTGGCGCGTCGCGCGGCGCGCGGGATGTGATTCAGGTGGTCATCGATCATAACGTCGGGGCGGGCGTGATCACCGACGGACGGCTTCTCCACGCCGGAAGCAGCAGCCTGGTGGAAATTGGCCACACCCAGGTCGACCCGTACGGCAAGCGCTGCTACTGCGGGAACCACGGCTGTCTGGAGACCATTGCCAGCGTCGAAAGCGTGCTGGAGCTGGCGCAGGTTCGGCTGAGCCAGTCCATGAGCTCCTCGCTGCACGGACAACCCTTAACGGTGGATTCCCTCTGCGCCGCCGCGCGCCAGGGCGATCTGCTGGCGAAGGACATTATTACCGGGGTGGGTAATAACGTTGGCCGCATTCTGGCCATTATGGTGAATCTCTTTAATCCGCAAAAAATCCTTATTGGCTCACCGCTGAGCCAGGCGGCGGAGATCCTCTTCCCGGCGATTTCGGCCTGTATCCATCAGCAGTCGCTTCCCGCCTACAGCAAAAATATTGCGGTAGAAAGCACCCAGTTTTCCAACCAGGGAACCATGGCCGGCGCGGCGCTGGTCAAAGACGCCATGTATAACGGCTCGCTGTTGATCCGCCTGCTGCAGGGTTAACTCTTTTCCGCAGATGTAAGAAAAATTGCGCTATCTCAAGCCGGGTAGCGCACGCATCCCGTAGACTTCCTCCACTGAATTATTTACCTGGTTTATATTTTCGAAGCATACCCAAGAGGTGGAGTGAGTCATGCTTAAGCGTTTCTTTGTTACTGGTACAGATACCTCTGTCGGCAAGACCGTCGTATCCCGCGCATTGCTGCAGGCGCTGGCAGCAAGCGGTAAACGCGTGGCAGGGTACAAACCGGTCGCAAAAGGCAGTAAAGAGACGCCAGAGGGATTGCGTAATAAAGACGCCCTGGTGCTGCAAAGCGTCTCGTCACTGGAACTGCCTTATCACGCGGTCAATCCCATTGCGTTAAGCGAAGAGGAGAGCAGCGTTGCGCACAGCGGCCTGATTAATTATCCCCTGTTGTCCGACGGACTGGCGAACCTGAGCGAGAAGGTTGACCACGTGGTGGTGGAAGGGACGGGCGGCTGGCGCAGCCTGATGAACGACCTGCGTCCGCTTTCTGAATGGGTCGTGCAGGAGCAGCTTCCGGTAGTGATGGTGGTGGGTATCCAGGAAGGGTGCATCAACCACGCGCTGCTGACGGCGCAGGCGATCGCCAATGACGGCCTGCCGCTGATTGGCTGGGTAGCAAACCGCATCAACCCGGGCCTGGCGCACTACGCGGAGATCATCGACGTGCTGAGCAAAAAACTGCCCGGACCGCTGGTGGGTGAGCTGCCTTATCTGCCCCGCGCCGAGCAGCGCGAGCTAGCGCAGTACATCGATCTCTCTGCCCTCGGTGGCGTGTTGACCGTAGATCGAGTCGTGGCGTAACGTCCGCGACAATACGGACGCCACCACGCAGGCGACCAGCAGGCCGGGCAGCAAAAAATACTGCCCGGTCATTTCACAGACCATCAGCGCCGACATAATGGGCGCATGCGTGGTCGCGGCAAGTAGCGTTGCCATCCCCGCCAGCCCCAGCAGAATCGCCGTCTCAGAACCCGGTAGCCACAGCGCGAACAGCTGTGCAAACAGCATCCCCGTTGCCATCCCGACAAACAGCGTGGGCGTAAACACCCCTCCCGGCGCGCCCGATCCGCTGCTCGCCAGTACCGCCAGCAGCTTACAGATGAGCACCCCGGCAATCACCGACAGCAGCGGCGGGGCGAGCAGAAAAGCCTGAACCACGCTGTAGCCATTCCCCCACACCTTCGGCGTGAGGAGAGACAGCAGCCCGACGATCGCACCGCCCAGCGCCAACTGCCACGGCGGCGAAAGCTTGAGGCGCAGGAAAAGCCCGTGGCAGAAGTCCATCAGCCACATCAGCAGCGGTCCGCAAAGGCCCGCCACCAGCCCCATCGCGACGAGAAGAGCATAATCGGCCGCGGTGAGGATGCCGCTCAGATGGACCGCGTAGAGCGTACCCGCGCCCGGTGCCAGGAGCTGAGTGGTGAGAAGCGCAACCACCGCCGCAATCACCACGGGGCCGAGCGAGGCCAGCATCAGCGTGCCAAACAGAATTTCCGCGATGAACAGGCTTCCTGCTAACGGAGCATGGTAGGCGCTGGCCATCCCGGCGGCGGCACCGCAGGCAATCCATAATTTCCATTCGGATTTAGGCGTAAAGCGCCGGGCGAAAAGGGAGGCGGCGAGGGCTGCAAGCAGGATCATCGCCCCTTCACGCCCGATGGCGCTTCCGCTGGCCACGACCAGCAGCGAGGCAAGGGACTTCACAAGGCTGGCGCCGTAGTCAAACTGGCCGTCTCCGGTCTCCAGCGCTTCCATGTAATCGGTAGGGGCATGAGGCCGCTGCGCGTTCAGACGCTGCCATCCCCAGAGCAGCAGCCCGGCAGCCAGCCCGCCCAGCGCTGGCGTCAATGCGCGCCGCCAGGGCGAGAGCGACGCGGCGGCATTCACCAGGCTGCCGCTGTCGTTGCTGAGAATCATCCACTCCAGCAGGTACATGCTGTGGCGGAATACCGCCACGGCCAGCGCGGCCAGCACGCCGGTGACGGTGGCAATCAGAAGTCGGCGAAACATCGCGCGGATGTCAGGGTAGGTATGAAGACGTAGCATGGGTCGCGATTGAACGGGGACGATACAATATTGTGGCGGGAAATCGCGGGGTTAGCAAAAGGTCTGCGTGCGAAAAGGCCGGGCGATGCCCGGCCAGAAAGGTTAGCTGTCGCTATGAATATTCAGCGCCCGGCGCGTGCGTCCGGAGCTCAGGTACTCGGCAATATAGTCCTGCGAAATCTCGCCGTTGTAACGACCGTCCTCATCCACGATCGGCATCCAGCTGGTATTACTCTCATACAGACGTGAAAGCACCACGCGCAGGTTGTCTTCCGCCTTGCCGGTCATGCGGAACGGATGCAGGATGTCGGCGCAGGTACCGCTGGCGTTACGCGCTTCGCGACGCTTCACAAAGCCCAGCGGTTTACCTTGCTCGTCGACCACGGTAACGGCACGAATGTCATTATCATCCATGGTCGCAAAGGCGTCGGGAAGCGGAGTAGAGCCCCGCACCGTGATGGTCGGCTGCTGGTCGGTGACGTCGCCCGCCGATACCAGCAGCAGGCGCTTCAGCGTCCGGTCCTGACCGACAAACGAGCCGACAAACTCATTCGCCGGTTTCGCCAGCAGTTCATCGGGGCTTGCGCACTGAACGATTTTCCCCTGACGGAACACCGCAATACGGTCGCCGAGCTTCAGGGCTTCGTCGATATCGTGGCTCACCAGCATGACGGTTTTTTTCAGCTTGCGCTGCATCTCCAGGAACTGGTTCTGGATCACCTCGCGGTTGATCGGGTCCACCGCGCCAAAGGGTTCATCCATCAGCAGTACCGGAGGATCCGCCGCCAGGGCGCGGATCACGCCGATACGCTGCTGCTGGCCGCCGGACATTTCGCGCGGGTAGCGATTCAGGAACTTGTGCGGATCCATCGCCACCATATCCATCAGCTCTTCGGCGCGGGTTTTGCAGCGCGCTTTATCCCAGCCCAGCATGCGCGGCACGACGGTGATGTTCTCTTCGATGGTCATGTTCGGAAACAGGCCAATCTGCTGGATCACGTAGCCGATATTGCGGCGCAGGGTGACGGTGTCCATCCCGCTGGTGTCTTCACCGTTGATCAGGATCGTCCCGCTGCTTGGGGTAATAAGGCGGTTAATCATCTTCAGGGTGGTGGTCTTTCCGCAGCCGGACGGGCCGAGCAGGACGCACATTTCCCCTTCGGGCACGGTCAGGTTGACGTTGTCGACGGCCTTAAAAGTCTGGCCGTGCTTCTGTGAAAATTGTTTAGTGAGGTTTTCCAGTTTTATCATTATCGAATCCCCTTTGGAGTCAGAACCACCTGCAGACGGTGCAGCAGCCAGTCGAGCACAATCGCTAAAAGACAAATCATCAGCGCGCCCGCAATCAACATGCGAATATCGCTTCCGCCGATGCCGTTGAGCAGCAGCAGGCCCAGACCGCCCGCGCCGATCACGGCGGCAATCGCCATCACGCCGATATTCATCACCACGGCGGTGCGGATGCCGCCGAAAATCACCGGCAGCGCCATCGGGATCTCGACCCAGCGCAGGCGCTGCCAAAAGGTCATGCCGATGCCGCGTCCGGCTTCGCGCAGGCCCGGCGGCAGGCTGTCGAGCGCCGTATGGGTGTTACGCACAATCGGCAGCAGCGAGTAGAGAAACACCGCCGTGATTGCGGGCAGGGCACCGATACCCTGACCGATCAGCGAAAACAGCGGGATCATCAGGCCAAACAGGGCGATTGATGGAATGGTCAGCACGATGGTGGCAATCCCCAGCACCGGCGTTGCCAGCCACCTGTGGCGGACAATCAGAATGCCCAGCGGTACGCCGATGATAATGGCTAAACCTACGGCCAGCGCCACCAGCCACAGGTGCTGCAGCGTCAGGGTTAAGAGGTAATCCCAGTTGTCCAGAATGTAGTGAATCGTCTCCATAGCGCCTCCTACAGCAGCTGTTTGCTACGCAGGAAATCGCGGGCGACCTGCTGCGGTGACTGATGGTCGATATCCACCTTCTTGTTCAGCTCGGTGATAACCTCGTTGTTGAGCTGGGCCGAGAGGGTGTTGAGCGCTTCTTCCAGACCGGGGTTGGCCTCCAGCGTGTCCTTACGCACCACCGGCGTCACCGCGTAGCTCGGGAAGAAGCCTTTATCATCTTCCAGCACCTTGAGGTCGAAGCCTTTCACGCGCCCGTCGGTGGTGTAAATCAGACCGGCGTCAACGAAGCCGTCGCGCACCGCGTTATAGACCAGACCGGGGTCCATCTGACGGATTTGCGGACGGTCCAGATCCATCTTGTAGGCCGCCTGTAGCGGCTTCATGCCGTCGCTGCGCCCGGCAAACTCCAGGTCTAAGCCCAGCAGCCAGTTTTTGTCCGGGTTGGTTTTACGGACCTGCTCAATCTTCGCCACCATCTCCGACATGGTGTTGATATGCTCCGCCTCGGCGCGCTTGCGCTGCATGGCGAAAGCGTAGGTGTTGTTCATGTCGGCGGGTTTGAGCCAGACCAGACCGTGCTTCGCGTCCAGGCGTTTCACCGTCTCGTAAGACTCCTGCGGCGACATGCGCTTGTTGATGTGGTTAAAGATGATCAGCGACGTGCCGGTGTACTCCCAGGTCATGTCAATCTGTTTGTTGATCATCGCGTTGCGGGAGATGACCGTAGCAATGTTGGTTTGCGGCTGGACCTGGAAACCTTTTTTCTGCAGGTACTGCACGGTCATCGCCGAGAGAATGTGCTGCTCGGTAAAGCTCTTGGTCGCCAGAATCAGCGGGGCCGCCATTGTCTGGCTGGTGAACAGCGCCGCGGCACACAGCGCCGTCAGGCCGGAAAACAGTCTCATAAAAGCTCCTTGTTATTGTTATCGAGCGAGATGTGGACTCATCGCGCGACCCAGCGCCGCCAGCAGGGTATCGAGGATCAGGGCGATCAGGGCGGTGGCCGCCGCGCCGAGGATCAGGGTCGGGAAATCGTTCAGGTAAATACCGGGGAAAATCAGCTCGCCGTAGCTGCTGGCGCCAATCAGGAACGCGAGCGGCGCGGTACCGACGTTAATGGCGGTGGCGATGCGGATCCCCGACAGCATGACCGGCCAGGCGGCTGGCAGCTCAACCTGACGCAGGCGCTGCCATTTGGTCATCCCGATGCCGTTTGCCGCTTCCAGCAGCGACGGCGGGACCGAGCACAGCCCTGCGTAGGTGTTACGCACGATCGGCAGCAGCGAGGCGAGGAACAGGGCGATGATGGCGGGCGTATCGCCAATGCCAATCACCACCATCGCCAGCGCCAGAACGGCCAGCGGCGGCAGCGTGTTGCCGACGTTGAAGATTTGCATCACATATTCGGCGATACCCCGCGCGGCCGGGCGGCTCAGCAGAATACCGGCTGGAATACCCACCAGCAGGGCAAAAAACATGGATGAGAAAACCAGAATCATGTGCTGTTGCCCGAGATAGACCAGGTCAACCAGGCGCGCCTTTATCGTCTCCATCCCGATACCCCAGACGAGGAGGGCGAGGACCACGATAATGGCGCCGACAAACAGCAGCGAACGTTTGAGTAATGGGTGCATTGCGGTGTGTCTCCCTGTGCGCATGCGTTATAGCAACCACCGGTTGCCTGTTGTTATGCCATGTTTCGGCAGGGGTATTTCACCTATAGCAAGCGTTTGGGAAGGGTTCCAGCGAAGGGGTAAAATCAGTAACCCTATGAAAACAGTGACAACCTCGGGTTAAGCCTTATGGCATAAGGGCTGATTGAGGGGCAGGCAGAATAGTCCTAAAGCGAATTTTTAGATGTGACAACGTCACATCTAATGAGCTCTTACGCCCGATACAGGTCATTATCTTCATAGAGAGGCGCGAACGCGTCGAACTCGCGTCGAGACGGTGATAATTGAAACGATAGCGACCACGGCGAGCATCAAGCCGAGCGCCAGCATGGCGTTAAATCCGATCCATCTGAACAGCAGCAGCCCCGCAATACCGCCCGTAATAAACGAGAAAAGGGTGGTTAAATGGGTTTTCAGCTGACTTTTTTGCGCCGCCGTATCTTTGGAGTAATCCCTGCGCAGCATCGCCACCATTACGGAGGCCAGGGATATCCCTGCGTCCGTCAGCGTGCCGGTAATGTGCGTCGATCTCACCCGTCCGCCGGAAAGCTGCGTGGAGGTAGAATTGTGAATGCCCATCAGGCCGCACAGAAAAAGAATAATCACGCGGTTGCTGGTGAGGGCGTGAAAATACATCTCATAGAAGGAGACGCCGGTCAGCAATATCCCCTCGACAAACAGAATCTGGCAAAAAACCAGCCTGACGTTATGGATAATGCCCCATATTACAATCATGCGGGCAAGAATAGCGCCTGCGACAAAGGAGAGAATAATCGAGCCGAAGAAAATAATATCGCTGAGATCGGTGGAGGAGACTTCGCTGGATAACTGTGAGGTGTTGCCGGTCATGTGTGAGGGGAAAAAACCAAATGCACCAAGGGCGATGGCATTCAGCAAACCTGCCGAGGTCGCCAGCCAGAGAGCAAGCCGGCGATCCTCCTTATGCGTTCGTTCTTTCTTGAGTCTAATCAGCAAGAATACCTCCAGGTTGAGCTTTGCCTGAATAGTCAGGCTAGCAAAGCGGTGCAACGGGCTGTCCAGGATATGGCTTAATTATTATTCCCTCTGACACGTTTAAGGGTTTAGTAATTAAATAAAATATCCTTGCTCATCATGGGGGCGTAAATACTTTATATCATGCCGTTATTGCCGTGACGCAAAAACGCCGGGCGCTGGTTAAGACGTTCAAACCAAGCCTCAATCGACGGCACGTCGGGCTTATCAAACGGCGTCATCTTCCAGCGATTCACCGACAGACCAAGCACCACGTCCGCAAGGGTAAACGTCTCGCCTGCCGCATAGGCGCCGGTCTGCTGCAGATGGTTTTCCAGAATGGTGATGCAGTGGTTCCACTCTTTTATTCCCGCCGCAATCCGTGCAGGGTCGTTAAAGTCCGGGTTTTTACGCCCCAGCGCCGGGAAGACATAGCGCCAGGCGTTATTAAATTCGGTTGCCTGCCAGTCCATCCAGCGCTCGACGTTGGCGCAGGCCTGCGGTTCTGCGGGCAGCAGATCGTGACGCCCGGCCTTGCGCGCCAGGTAACGGCAGATGGCGTTGGACTCCCACAGCACGAAATCGTCATCGATCAGCACCGGCACCATGGCGTTGGGGTTCAGCGCGCGGAAGGCATCCGTTTCCGTTGACGCAAAACCGCTGCCGTAATCTTCCTGTTGATACGCGAGGCCCGCCTCTTCGCAGGTCCAGAGCACTTTCCGCACGTTAATGGAGGTGGTTTTGCCGAGGATGTTAATCATGTCGCCGCTTCTCTTCACAGTGATGAATCGTTTAAAAACAATACACCAGCGGTTGAGAAAAGCGTCAACAAATCATCCGGCGAGTGATTTGTGAACACGCGAAAGCAGAAGCGTCAGCACAACCGCGCCCAGGAGCAACATGCCGCTCAATGCAAACGTGCTCTGCCAGCCGCTATGGTCGAATACCAGGCCACCGGCCGTTGAACCCAGCGCAATAGAAAGCTGGATTACGGCGCCCATTAATCCGCCGCCGGCTTCAGCATCTTCCGGCAGCGTTCGCGCAATCCATGTCCACCATCCCGTTGGCGCTGCCGTCGCCAGCATCCCCCAGAAGCCTAACAGCAGAGAAACGATCCACACGCTGTGGCCGGTCAGTATCAACACGCCTGCAATAACGGCCATCAGCAGGGGAATGGCGATTAACGTCAGGTACAACGCGGCGTTCAGGACCAGAGCAACAAGCAGTGTGCCAACAAACCCCGCGACGCCGATGGTGAGTAAAATCAGCGATAAGCCGGAGGGGGTGACATGCGTGACGGTTTCGAGAAACGGACGCACATAGGTAAACAGCGCAAACTGTCCCATAAAAAACAGGCCGCAGGCCAGCAGACCGATGGAAACCACCGGCTGGCGGAATAACCCAAAGACGGATGCGCGTGACGCCGTATTTTTATTGCCGTACATATCGGGCAGGCTAAAACGTTGCCAGAGGAACGCCACTATCGCCACGGGAACCAGGCACAGGAAGGCGCCGCGCCAGCCAATGGTGGTACCGAGATAGCTCCCGAGCGGGGCGGCGACTACCGTCGCCAGCGCGTTCCCCCCGTTGAATATCGCCAGCGCGCGAGATACCTGATGCTGCGGAACGAGGCGAATGGCCGTGGCGGCGGACATGGACCAGAACCCGCCGATGGCGATACCGATCAGCGCGCGGCCTGTCATATAAACCAGATAGTTTGGGGCGAAAGCGATAATCATCCCCGAGAGCGCCATCAGGAGCGTCATGCCCAGCAGAAGGTGTTTGCGGTTCATATTCCCGGCAAGCCGGGAAAGGAAGAGGCTGGTCAGAACCGCCAGCGCGCCGGAAATCGCGATCCCCTGGCCAGCGAGCCCCTCCGTAACGCCCAAATCTCTGGCAAGGGGCGAGAGCAGGCTGACGGGCATAAATTCCGAGGCAATCAGGACAAATACGCACAGGGTCATGGCAAAAATACCGCCCCAGTGCGCGCGTTCCTCATTCTGTGGGGAGGCAGGATTCAGAGTGGACATAGTCATCTTTCACAAAGCGCCACCCGCGAAAACGGGCGGCGGAGAGGTTTATTTCAGGCTGGTTTTGAAGAACTGTTCAAACTGGCCGAACGGGATTTTCCCGGCAACGTTGTCGTAGAGATCGACATGGTTTGCGCCCGGGACAATCACCAGTTGCTTCTGCTTGCTGCCGACCGCTTTAAACGCATCTTCAGCAAAGTAGCGGGAGTGTGCCTTTTCACCGGTGACGATAAGCGTCGGGATAGTAATTTCCCCGGCGTAGCTCAGCAGCGGCATATTCATAAAGGATAATGGCGTGGTCGCGGTCCACGCGCCGGTGGAGTTGACGGAGCGCGCGTGGAAGCCGCGCGGCATGCGGTAGTAGTCATAGAACTCTTTCAGCACCGGGTGCGGGTCTGCTGGCAACGCCTCTGGCAGAATACGTTCAGCCGCCGTCACTTTGCCGTTCTCATCGACATAAATGTCATGGCCGCCGTGCGCGAAGGTCCCGTTCTCTGCATCTTTCCAGCGCTGTGCGTTCAGATACTGCAGAACGGCATGGCGGTCAGACGTTGAGTAGCGATCTTTCCCGTCGCCCACGCCGTGACCCATCGCCCGGCTCATGTCGTACATCACGCTGGTGGCGACCGCTTTCACGCGGGTGTCCATGGAGGCCGCATTCAGCGCCATACCGCCCCAGCCGCAGATGCCGAGAATACCAATGCGGTTACGATCAACCTCTTTCTGCAATCCCAGGAAATCCACCGCCGCGCTAAAGTCTTCAGTGTTGATATCCGGAGAGGCGACGTTGCGCGGTTGGCCGCCACTTTCGCCCGTATAGGACGGATCGAATGCCAGGGTCACAAACCCATTTTCCGCCAGGGTCTGCGCATACAGACCGCTGGACTGCTCTTTGACCGCGCCAAACGGCCCGCTGACCGCAATCGCCGCCAGCTTGCGGTCACCGCGGTTTTTAGGAAGATACAGATCGCCCACCAGGGTGATCCCGTACCGGTTCTGGAAGGACACCTTGCGGTGATCGACTTTGTCACTTTCGGCGAAGGTTTTATCCCATGTGCTCACCATCGAAACAGGCGCGTTTGGGTTGGTGGTTTCTGCATAGCTCATTGTTGTCACTCCACTTAATGATGCACATAGCAGCATCGCAACAGACAGTTTTTGGGTGAATGTTTTCATGAAAATAGACCCTGGGTTGTTGTGTTGCGGTCATTATAGTTAGCAGAAATAGTGCTGATTAGAGGCCGAAAGCTGCTAGGATTCATATCATATTGTTATAAATTGGTGAGCATGATGGCGAAACGGGAAAACTATAATGAGCTTTACCTGTTCATGCAGGTGGTACGGGAGGGGAGCTTCACGGCGGCTGCGCAGCGGCTTGGGCTGGCGCAATCCGGGATCAGCCGCTCTGTTCGCGAGCTGGAAGAGCGGTTGGGCGTTCAGCTTCTGGTCCGCACTACGCGCAAGCTCTCGCTAACCCACGCGGGGGAACAGCTTTACCGAACCGCCGAGTCCGCGTTCGATACGCTCGATACGGGCCTGGCGACCCTGGCACACTATCGTCAGACGCCGTCCGGCACGGTACGCATTAATGCCAGCCAGCACGCTATCGACAAATGTCTGCTGCCAAAGCTCGCCATTTTTAAACAGCGTTACC
>ERZ507072.1309-NODE-1309-length-12529-cov-14.989819_pt1 | contig 12529 bp, 5 predicted proteins | sample MGYA00512864_ERZ507072 | MGnify/ENA metagenome assembly ERZ507072 | reverse complement strand
GGCCCGAAGGGCCGTCAAACTTAAGAACCCTTGGGCCCGAAAGGGCCCATCAATCTTAAGAACCTTTTCCCTCTGAACCCTCTGAACCCCGTCAACCCTCACTCCGAAGGCGTGTCAGGCAGGGTGAAATAGATTTCAAAGCGGACCACGCCATCTTTCTGGGTGAAGTTCTTAAAGCCTTTATAGGACATAATAAAATGATGGACAGAGGTCATACCGATACCATGTCCCTGCCTGTGGGTCACAGGGTAGCCGTCTTCATTCAAGGAAACCGGTTCAGCATAGTAATTTTCCACAGAAAGGAAGACCTGGCGGCCCCTGGTCTGCAGGTTGATATGGAGAAAGCGTTTATCCTCATCCTGGGTTTCTGATACGCGGATGGCATTTTCCAGAAGGTTGGCCAGGGCAAAGGAGAGATTTTCCTGCACCTTTGGCACCTCTTCCGGAAAGTTTACCCGGCAGGTGACGGGTATGCCGGCGTCTTTGGCTTTGACGATGTAAACGGAAAGCACCGCATTGACGAAGGGATTCAGACAGAAGGGATGAATGGCGGTTTTTTCCAGATGCTCGTCAAAGGAGCGGAGTAAATGGAGGGCTTCTTCCGATTTCCCGCTGCTGATTAGGCCGTAAAGGATATTGATCTGGTGGCGCATGTCATGGCGGAGAATGGAAAACTGTTTGGTACTGGCCTGTATGAGGAGCATGTTGTTCTGAAAGAAACGGATGGCTTTCTGCTGCACTTCATTTGTACTTTTTAGAAAGACCTCCGATTCCAGATCCCTGGCCTGCAGCTTGATATAGCGGTAGAGGGCGATGAAAGGCAGAAAAGTAAGAATCCGGGAAAGCAGTTTGGCCATGGTCCAAAGATCCGGGTCCAGGATGATGGGCAGCTGAGGGCAGACAATCAGCAGAGGCAGGAAGGCGATGTCGTAACCGTAGGGCTTATCATTGATGAGCTGGCGGGAAGGGCACATATGGCGGAACATGCGGGCTGCAAGGGGCAGGGAGAGGAGAAAATAGAAAAGAAAGCAGGTCAGATGCATGGAAAGATGCCATTCCACAGGAATGTTCCTCCCCAGGAAAATAACGGTCAATATACTGGCAGTGTGAAGGAATAAATTCCAAAGGCCCTGCATGCCAAAGACAAAAATCTGCTGAGCAATGAGTCGGGGCAGCCAGTAAAAGGAAAGGAGCACATAGGGAATCCAGCCCAGCGCCTGGGAGGCCTTGTAAAGGACGACCGTGTGGGTGAACCCCTGAAAGAGGACGTAGTAGAAGATAAAGTTTAAAAGGGCCAGAATGATAAAGGAAAGGGCCATTTTCTTCCAACGGTTTTGAGGAAGAAAATCGCGAAAGGCTTGAAACCAGATAAAACGGCCTGCCAGATGAACCAGGACTGTGCAGAAGGCCAGGGAAGAAATCGTATCCATAATGTACTCCTTTTAAAAAGGGATAGGTGGTGCAAGTGGTCATGGAGGCGCGTACGCGGTCAGCTAAATCAAAGGAAAGCGCCTTAATGGGCAGGCCGAAGTTAGCCCTTAGCCTGCACATAAAAGGGCCTTCCTATTGTCGTCTGACCGTTCGAAGGCGCGTCCAGACCCTGTTACTTTGACAGCATATACTGCATATAATGCTGTTTCACTTCTTTTTTCTTTCTCCGGCTGATGGGAACAGAAATATTTCCTTTCAGCAGGAAGGAATCTTCTTCCATGGATTCAATGTAGTCCATGTTTACCATGAGCCGGTGGTAGCATTCGAAGAAGCGGTGGTCTGATGACAGATTCCGGGCCAGATCCTGGAAGGCGTTGGTGGTGTTGATATTCTTTTCTATCAGATGAATGGAAGCGTTTCTGCCTTCGCTGCAGTCCATGTAGAGAATATGGCTAAAAGGAACGCGAAGGGTTTCGCAGCCGGGAATGCGGGCGGAGAGTACTGCCGGTTTCAAAGAGCCTCGGGGAAGGGCGTAATCCAGGGCATGAAACAGCTCCTCCCGGAGGCTTGCCAGGGGCTTTAGAATATAGCCCGACGCAAAAACCTTATATCCTTCCAGGGCGTGTTCCCGACTGGTGGTAAGAAATATGATTTTTACGCTCTCGTCCAGCCGCCGCACTTCCCTGGCCACATCCATGCCCTCCATGGCAGGCATGTAGATGTCCAGGAGAATGAGGTCAAAATCATCGGGTCGGAAATCTGCCAGAAACGAGGGACCGTCCATGTAGGAAGAAATGGAAATTTCCATATTGGCCGCATCGGGACGGTTTTGGAAATAGGTATCCACATAGTGCTTCCCAATATCAATATCACTGGGATTGTCGTCGATCAGGGCAATTCGTATCATAAGATTCCTCCTATCCCATCTTAGAATGACTGCTTTGTCTCTATTATACTCAAAAGGAAAAGAAAAAGGGGAAACAGCGGAAGAGAAATGGTTTCCTGCGAGTCATTGGCGAGGCTGGCTGTCCGCATCCCATCGGGTCATTCTTCATGTCATTCAGAATGACCCGTCCGGCGTAAAGGTAAACATGTAACCTCCTGCCACCCTGTTCAGGGAGCAGAATAAAACCCTCCATACCTGTTATGATATGTGGCAATGCATAGCATCCATAGGACCACTTTAAAAATTGCGGCGAAGCCGCCACCACCACCCTCGGCCTGAAAGGCCGTCAAACTTAAGAACCCTTGGGCCCATAGGGCCCATCCATCTTACGAACCTTTCTACACAACTCTTCTACACAACCTGCGGCGCCAGCCGCGCCCCCTTTCTTTAAAATCTGCGCCCCATAGGGCGCCACCACCTTTTTAACCCTATGAACCCTCTGAACCTTCACACTGACGGTGTGTCCCATGGTGAACCCTCTGAATCCCGCCGCTCCGAGGCCCCATATACGAAAGTATACTTCCTTCCCTTTCCGGAAGGATTTTTTTATTTTTCAGGGGACATATTTCTTTTTCATAGATACCCTGTATATCTTCGAAGACCGGAAAGGCGGGAAATCCCCACGGGGTGGGATGAAGCAGTGCCGGCCACGGATGGGGAAAAGAAAAGTTGAGAGAAATAAAAGGTATACTTTCGTATACTTTTTGTGTGTTTGTGTATAGTCTATACTGCAGACAAATAGAAGAGGGAGCCTTAGCTTCATGAAATCCAGCAGAAAAAATAGTTTTACAGACTTGAATAATATGAATAAATATGCATTGTTTAAAGTCGCCCATTTTTAGACAAACGAAAAACTCTGCCGGAAAGGAAGGGCAGAGTTTTTCTTTTGCCGGAAAATCAGAAATTGACCACTTTTGCAGAAAAAATAGAAAGTTTAGTTCCTTTAAGATATAGTCAAGACAGATAAAGCGGAACAATTGCATAGGAAATCAGAAGCGTCATATGTCGAAAAAATTATTGACTGGGGACCTTTATTTCGTGCGCCCTGAAATCGGGAGCAGTGGAAAACGAGGAAGCTTCATAGAAAGTCATACACCCAAAAACGGCGGCGCCGAGGGTTTCTGGGTTCTGTATAATCTGCATACATGCATTCAAAGGCCCGCTCTGAGCCTTGAAAATTTAAGTATATATCATAAGGCCGTGTAAAGGAGGAATATACGGAAACCGGCCAGCCGCTGGGACGAAGTCCACGTGGAATTTATAAGTCAAAATACGGCACATCCGGCTAAATGCCGCAGAAAATGATTCAGAGCATCTATCATTTCCACTCAAAGGAGGGTATCAATATGAATAAGATCTATAAAGTCATCTGGAGCAAAGCAAAGCACACCTATGTGGTGGCATCGGAAATCGCCAAAGGCCACACCAAGGGCGAGACCACAGGGAGAGGACTGAAGAAACTGGCCGCAGCCATGCTGGTGGCAGCAGCTCTTCTGAGCCCGAACTTCGTCTGGGCCGCGGATATGGTGAAAGTCGACGAATCAGCTTCCGATACCGCTGTGGAAGTATATACAAAAAAAGGAACTGATACACAAGTCAATGCTGCAAAAACTTATACTTATCGTAAAGTGGCAGCTGAAGAACACGCCCGTGAAGCCGCCGATACAGAACTGAACGAACGCATTACAAACGAAGCCAATGAAATCCACAAAACGACGAATCAACTGCAGAGTGATCTCGCTACGGAAACGGCTGACCGCAAAGCTGCCGATGAAGCTCTCGACTCCCGGGCTAAGGCTCTGGAAGATAAGACCGAAGCCATCACCTATGATAAGGATTCCAAGACGGTCATGGTGGAAGGCAAGCTCACCGCTACCGAAGGCATCACCGATGGTACGACGAAGGATGGCCAGTATGTGAAGGCTGATCACTATGTAGGCCAGAACCTGAACGCTCTGGACCAGGGCCTGCAGGCAGAAACAGCAGCCCGTCAGGCAGCCGATACGACCCTGCAGACCAATATCGACAACGAAGCCGCAGAACGTAAAGCAGCCGATACTGTACTGGATGATAAGATTACGGCAGAAACTTCGGCCCGTGTGGCAGCAGATACGAAACTGGTGGAAGCCGTCAATAGCGGACTGAGCCTGAGCAATGACAATGTTCTGCAAAAGAACACCACTACCATTGACGCCCAGGGCAACGTGACCACCTCCAAGACCGATGCCAACGAAATGATCCTGAACAAGGGCAAGGACAACCAGATCACCCTGAACGAAAATGGAATCAAGGTTGGCACCAACAGCACGGTGGTGGATAAAGACGGTGTCTACACCGGCGGCGATACCTATGCTGCAGCCAAGGCAGCTATGAGTGCTGATGGCAAAATCAAAGGGGCCAACGGGGCCTTCACCGTAGATGAAAACGGAAATGTCGCTTCCAAGGCAACCATCACCGGTGAAACAGTAACCGATGGTAAGGGTGCTTCCATGAGCAACGGAACGGTAACCGGCAAGACCCTGACCGATGGAATTGCTACCATTACTAATGGCAACATCAATACCAGCGGTTCCGTTACCGGCGGCACCGTAACTTCCACGGGCAACATCTCTGCAGTGGGTGATATCCACGCAGGCGGCGCCATTACGGGAGCCAGCGCTTCCATCCAGGGGGCTCTGACAGCAGGCAGCGCCACCATTACCGGTGACCTGACCGCCGGCGGCGCTATCCAGGGTAAGAGCATCTCCGATGGCACGGCAACCATGCAGAATGGCAACATCACCGGTGTGAAGAACCTGAGCGCTGAAACCATCACCACCAGCGGCGACGCTACCATCGGCGGTGACTTGACGGTCAACGGCCAGCTGAACGTTGATGAAATCGACTTGACTAAGAGTGGCATTGTAGGGGACAACAACGTAACGGCCAGCACGAAAGTGGCAGCCGGTGAAATCACTTCCTACAAGAAAGCCACCAGCACCAAAGATGGCAGCGAAAAAGAAAGTGCTATCGACTACGATGAAAACAGCACTTCCACTTGGGCCAAAGCTACCGATGCAGATGGTAACTGGAACAAGAGTACTTTGACTGTAGAAGGCAGCGATGTAACGTCCAAGGTTGTCGATTCTGAAAAGAACAGCAACCTGTTTACACAGACATCTACTCAGTCACAGAGCACACTGACGGATAAAGATAATAACACCAATGTATCCACCCAGACCGCCAGCGAATCTAGCTCTGTAGTTTCCGGCAAGGATGGAGAAAAGACCTACAAATCTTACATCACCCAGAACCTGAAGGAGATTCTCCAGAAAATTGAGGATGGCGACGGCCATGTTCTGACCAGTACGGAACAGACAGAAACGGACATCACCAACACTGCTAAGAACGGTACGATCGCCAATGAGGCTAAGGATATTACCAACCACGCTACCGAAAACATGACCAACACCGTTGGCGGCAAGCTCCTCAATGATGTAACCGGCGATATGGAAAACAAGGTGGGCGGAAACCTGATCACTACCGTTAGCGGTACAAGCACGGAAACCGTAACCGGCAAGAAGACTGAAACCTACAACGACGGCCTGGAAACCACAGTGACCGGTGAAGAAAAGCACACCGTAAACGGCAGTCAGACCAACAGTATTACCGGTGATCAGGTCAACACTATCGGTGGAAAGCAGACTACTACCGTCACCGGCGATGTGACAGAAGATTACAAGGCGAACCTGTCCACTACCGTAGGCGGTAGCCAGACTACCACTGTCATCGGCGACAGCAGCCTCACCGCTGAAAATATCAACAACACAGCAAAGAACAAGATCACCAATAAAGCTCTGGATGTAGAAACCGATGCGGCAAGCTCCATTGTAAGCAAGGTATCCAACGATGCCGGTTCCAATACCTCCACCCAGCTGTCCTATCAGACAAAGGAAGAAATGAGCCAGGCTGATGGCAAGACCGCTTCCTACCTCCGCGGTGCAGCTGAAGAAAAATCCCAGCTCACCGATGGCGCTAAGAAGACTACCATCGATACCGTGGCAGGTCAGACCAATACCAATATCACCGATGGAACCAATATTTCCAACAGCCTGCAGAAAGCTGACCAGGCAGCATCCTCCGTCACCGATGGCACCAATACCACCGTTGTGAACCAGGATGCCAAGAGCCTTGCTTCCTCCATCACCGACGGAGCAAAGGCAAACAACACCAGCAGCACGGTAGATGCATCTGTACAGCGCATCCAGACCGATGATACCCACTACAGCGTTTCTTCCAAGTCTGCTTCCAAGATGGAAGATGCCCTTTTCAACGGCTCTACAGTCATTGACAGCTTGAAGGATGCGGAAAAAGGACTGGTTAGTACGGCAGTCACCGATGGAACAAACCTCACCGGTTCTTCCATGACTGCAAAGGGCATTACAAGCAGCGCGGCTGAATCCATTGTGAATGAAATCGGCGACGGTTCTGCAGTGAAGAGTGAAATGACTGCCAATGGCATCACCAATACTGCGAAAGACGGCACTATCACCAACGATGCCAAAGACCTGGTGAACACCGCCTCCAACTCCATCACCGACAAAGTAGGTGAAAATGTAGAGCGGACCATGACCACTGAAAAGATTCAGGACAAAGTAGGCAAGACCACGGTTACCACCACCGATGGCCTGACCAAACTGACCAATGAAGGTGGCACCCATAAAACGGAAATGGACTTCGCCGATGTACTGAAAGATCTGGGTGTTCGCGGCAATGCAACGGTGGATAAGAAGCTCACTGTAAAAGGCGATTCTGACCTGCAGGGCAACGCAACTGTCGGAAAGGACCTGGAAGTGAAAGGCAGCACCAAGCTGGATGGCACCCTGGAAGTAGTCGGCAAGTCCACCTTCAAGGACGACGTCACCATGGAAAAGAACCTGGATGTGAAAGGCATCACAACTACCGATAAACTGGTGGTTAACAACGGAGCCACTGTAGCCGGCGGCACCACCACCGATACACTCCATGTGACCAGCACTGCAACCTTTGATGATATTGTGACCATGAAGAAAGACCTCTCGGTCGGCGGAAATGTGGATGCAGCTTCCTACACCGTGAAAGATACAGGCATCAAGATTGATAAAAATGGCATCAATGCCGGCGGCACTAAAGTCACCGGCCTGGCTCCGGCAGATATCAGCCACGCAGGCTCTACTGATGCCGTTTCCGGCGGACAGCTCTATGAGACCAATACCAGGGTCAGCGGACTGGAAACCCGTATGGGCACCGTGGAAACCAGAGTGGATAAACTGGACAACAAGATCGACAAGGTAGGCGCCAACGCAGCAGCTATGGCCAACCTGCACCCCCTGGAATTCGATGAAGACTCCAAGTGGAATGTGGCAGCAGCAGTAGGCAGCTCCGGCAGCGAAACTGCCAGTGCGGTAGGCGTATTCTATCGGCCTAATGAAAACGTGATGGTCAATGCCTCTGCAGCCATGGGCACCGGTGAGAATATGTTCGGCGGCGGCGTATCCCTCCGTCTCGGCCACGGCGGCAACAAAGCCAAAGAGGCACAGATGAAGGCAGCTGCAGCAGAAAATAAGGAACTCCGTGCTAAAGTGGACGACCTTACCGCCCGCATGGACGCTCTCCTCTCCGTACTGAATCCCAATATGTCGAAAGATTTCCCGGATGTGCCGGAGAATCACTGGGCCTACGAAGCCGTTTCCCGTCTGGCAGGCAATGGCATCGTGGAAGGCTATGAAGACGGCAAGTACCACGGAGAACGGCAGATGACCCGCTATGAAATGGCAGAAATCATCTACAACGCCCTCTCCAAAGGCGCTAAGGCGGAAAAGAAACTGGTTGAAGAATTCCGCCCCGAACTCCAGGCCATGGCAGACCAGAAAAAAGCCTAGCCTCACCAATCACTCCCCCTTCATCCCTCCAAGCCGGATGACTGCTAATATGAAGGACAGTGATATGAGGATATAATCCCTGCCCCTTCCCCCCGGAGGGGAAAGGGATCATAAACCCCCGGGACGAAAGTCCCGGGGGTTTTGCGATGGGATTGTGACAAGCCCCTATGGGGCTTGAGGGTTGACGGCCCGCTGGGCCGAAGGTACTTAAGGGGCTTAAGTTTGACGCGCCTCTGGCGTGCACAGCGAACATGATTTGCACTATGCGAACTGGATTTGTAAGGGAGCATCAGCGACCTGAAAATCCAGTGAGTCAGTGACAGCAGTGGATGAAGGAGCAAAGCGACGCACAAATCATAGTGAGTCGTTTCCCCTTTAGGGGCGAGGGTTGTTGTAGGGCGCCTATGAATTGATAGATGGCGCCCTTTTATAAAAAAACCTTTACAACCGCCCTGCGGGCGTCGGAAATGCATCCCTTTTGGTGGCTGGCGCCACCACCTTCCCCCCGGCGGGGGGACTTTATTCTTCGCTATGCGTTGAGCGACTTAAGTCAGCACTAAGGTAAGGGTAGAGTAAATCTCCCCCACCGGGGGAGATGCCGCAGGCAGAAGGGGTGCATTTCCAACGGGCCATAGGCCCGGTTGTTTGTTTTTTCATTCCGCAAAGCGGAATTACAAACTCATTGCCCCCTGAGCGAAGCGATGCACAGCGAACATGATTTGCACTATGCGAACTGGATTTGTAAGGGAGCATCAGCGACCTGAAAATCCAGTGAGTCAGTGACAGCAGTGGATGCACTATGCGAACTGGATTTGTAAGGAAGCGTCAGCGACCTGAAAATCCAGTGAGTCAGTGACAGCAGTGGTTGAAGGAGCACTAGCGACGCACAAATCATAGTGAGTCGTTTCCCCTTTAGGGGCGAGGGGTGTGGTGGGCGCCTCTAAATTATAGAAGGCGCCGGTTTGTATAAAACCATACAACCGCCCTGTGGGCGAGGAAATGCACCCCTTTTGGTGGCTGGCGCCACCACCTTCCCCCCGGTGGGGGACTTTATTCTTCGCTATGCGTTGAGTGACGAACGAGGCTTCGCGGTGTTTTATTCTGCCCCCTGCATAGGTGGAAGTCCGGCGCGGCCGGATAGGGGGGCGAGCGCAGCGAGCCAGTCAGCAGGATTGTTTTCATGTCATATGACACTGAAAGTAAATCCCGTAACGCTGACTTTATAAGCATTGCCGCAGAGCGGCAATCCGCAACCTTAGGGGCCAAAGGCCCCGTCAAACTTACGAACCCTTGGACCGAAGGCCCATCCATCTTAAGAACCCTTTTTATGCAACCCTTCTACACAACCCGCGGCGCCAGCCGCCACCACCACCCTCTGAACCCTTCTGAACCCTTCTGTACCTTCTGAACCCTCTGAACCCTCACACCCGATAGGGTGTGTCCAAAAGCCGCCCCCTCATTTTTCTTTAAACATCCCTACCAGCTGGGCGCGGTTTTTGATGTCCAGTTTTTTATAGATAAGGGAGAGCGCTTTTTTTATGGTGATTTCCGCCACGTTCATTTCAGCGGCGATTTCTTTATTGGTTCTGCCTTTCATGACGAGGCGGATGATGCCCATTTCACGGGCGGTGAGTTTTTTGCTCAGCTGATCCAGGTGGATTTCTTTTTCCAGAATCTGCCCAGCCGATTCAAAGCGGGAGTCCATGATGTCTTTCAGCAGGGAGTAGGCAGGGCTGGCTTTGAGGTGGGCCCAGCGGGAGGCAAGGCGGTTTTTGACGGTGAGGAAGGGGATGATGAGGTGGTCCGGCTCTGCCAGGCGGAGGGCTTTTTCCATGGCTTCCAGGCATTGGGCGTTTTCGTGGAGCATGTCGCAGGCGATGGCCTGGTGGAGGAGGGCGTGGATTTCGCCTATGAGGGAGCGGCGCTGGCGGGCCAGTTTTTCGTGGCGGCGGGCAGAAGCCAGGAGGGTTCTGCCGTTTCCGGGGTGGACGAGCCGTTCGTCTTCCACAATGTGTAGGAAGGTAAGGGCAGGGAAATAGAACATGGAGCTGTTGATAGCTTGATTTTGGCGGTCCCCGCCTTCTTTGGAGGGGAGGATGATATCCAGGCTTTCATCGCTCATGCGGGCGAGGAGGGCCTGGAAAGGCTGGGCGGTGTTCATGAGTTCATGAAGCTTTTTTCGGGACTCTTTCAGGCTGGCGGTATCTCCGTAGAAGTAGGAGAGCATGGCCTGGTAGTGGAGGCAGCGGATTTGGATGGAAAGGTCCTCCCTATAGGATTCGGTGGTTTCCAGGGTAGAGAGGGCGTCTTCTGCTTCGCTGAAATGGCCGGTGTTGAAGGCGTATTCCATCTGGAAATAGAGGGCCCAGGTTCCATTATGTGGCATGCGGTTGATACGGCGGCAGATTTCCTGAATTTCTATGAGCTGCTCCGTTTCTTCTTTCAGTTTTCCCGGCGTGGAGTGGTACATCATAAGGAAGGAGGGACAGCAGAATCCGAGACGGGGCGCTATGAACTGGTCTTCCAGATGAAATTTGCGGATGTCTTCAAGGACTTTGGCAAAGAGGGAGGTCATGGTGTCCAGAGGATTGAAGGCGGTGGCCCCTTCGAGAAAGGTCAAGGCCGTCTGCCCCGAGAGGGAGAGCTCCAGCCGCTGGATGCGGGCCATGTTCCTTCGATAGCTGGCATGAAGTTCGGAGAAATAGAGATCGTAGGCCATGAGAAGCACTGTTTTCATGTGCTTCTTCATCAAGTCATGGGGAATGTGGTCCAGAAGGTCGGCAGGATAGATGCGGGGTCCCGCCAGAAGAATGGAGTCGGTGCCTTTGTCCAGAATAATGAGGGAGAGCTCATAGTTTTTCGCCAGGCTGGCAAATCGCATGGCTTCGGGGAGGCTTCCCATGGAGTAGTACCAGTGGGCCGCCTTATCCAGGTACTGCCGCTGTGTTTCTTCGCTCCAGATTTGGAATTCGGACTGGAGAAATTCCTTCATCAGGGGAAAGAAGAAATATTTGCGGGTCTGCCGATTTAGATAGAGAAAAAGGCCGTTCTTTTCCTGACTGGAAAGGATGGCGGGCACATCTGCGTCAGGGCACATGAAAAGGGCCTTGCTCACAGAAAAGCGGTCGAAAAAGGAAAGAACTGTCAGGGTTTTTCTTGTGGCCTCGGACAGATAGCGGAAAACCTTATCATTGATGGTGAGGAAGAGCTCTTCTTTCTTCCTGTCGTCGATCATGCCGGTGCCGTAGTGGTTATGGAGCCAAAGGTCCTTCACGCCTTCGGATACCGCAAAGGTTTCCTTATCCTTCAGCTTGTTGTAGGAAATGGAATTGTTCAGATGTACCAGTTCCCAGCCATTGCCGCTGGCAGCTTCCGGATTTCTTCGATAGAGAAAATCACATTTCATATGTTCCTTCAGAAAGAGCTGGAGCTGCGGCGCCGTTTCCAGATCGGCGGTCACGGTGTAGAGCCAAAAGTCCTGGCTCAAAGGATGGGATATCCACTGCTCATGGGAGAGGACTGTGGGAATCATCTTGTCCCTGGTAGTAATAAAGAAACGGGTCACTGCATCCCGTCCGGAAGCAGCCATATCGGACCCTCCTCCCGTCCAGGTGATATCCCGGGCCATGAAGGCAAGAAGCAGGGTGATTTCGTTCTTTTCATAATAGTCATGAAGGATTTCCTGGGAGCAGGAGAGCAGGAGGCTTTCTGTGTCGGTCATGGGAATCAATCCTTTTTTATATACGATAAAATGGATTCTTTACTGCATTATATCATATGGATGGTGGGTGCCATATGGACAAGCCCCTTTGGGGCTTGAGGGTTGACGGCCCGCTGGGCTGAAGGTACTTAAGGGGCTTAAGTTTGACGCGCCTCTGGCGCGAGGGTTGTGGTGGGCGCCTCTAAATTATAGAAGGCGCCCTCTTATGATAAAACCTTTACAACCGGGCTTCGCCCGTGGAAAAACTATACAACCGCCCTGCGGGCGAGGAAATGCACCCCTTTTGGCGGCTGGCGCCACCACCTTCCCCCCGGTGGGGGGACTTTATTCTTCGCTATGCGTTGAGTGACGAACGAGTCTTCGCGGTGCTTTATTCTGCCCCCTGCATAGGTGGAAGTCCGGTGCAGCCGGATAGGGGGGCGAGCGTAGCGAGCCAGTCAGCAGAATGCATATCAAGCTATATGATCCATAATGACAATCCCGTAACGCTGGCTTTATACTCATCGCCCGATAGGGCGATACCACAACCCT
>ERZ507072.1288-NODE-1288-length-12735-cov-15.338959_pt1 | contig 12735 bp, 10 predicted proteins | sample MGYA00512864_ERZ507072 | MGnify/ENA metagenome assembly ERZ507072 | reverse complement strand
TTCGGGCATCCATGCCCGTCCCTTGTCAAAGGTGAGGTGCTGTCGCCCGAAAAAAATTCGGGCGACTACCGGAGGGATTGCCTCCCGTTGCGCCGAATACTGTTACTCCCACAACTCTCTTAAAAGCACACCACGCCTTTCGCCCACACCAACCCTTCCAAAACCGCACTATCACCAGCGCTTTTCGTAGGGGAGTGAGCTTGCTCCTCCCGTTGCACCGAATACTGCCATTCCCACAATCATCTCAAAAGTACAACCATCCCTTGCTACGCACCAGCCCTCCCAAAACCGCACTATCCCTCGCCACGCACCACATCTTGCCTCCCTTGTCAAAGGGAGGTGGATTGACGGCAAGGCACAAACTGTTGCTTTGTTGCTTTCTGCTTGCGATAAGCCCACCATTTTTATATTGCAAACTTTTCTGCCGTCAAGACGGAGGGATTGTTCCGCCATCTCTCGCCCGTTACATAACAACATTACACAATTAATTCCATTCTTAACTATCACGTTACACCACTACACAATATTTTAATATTTTCACACAATTAATCTTTTGCAATCATTATTATTCCTTACCATTAAACTATATCTACTTTGATAATTCATCAATAATATACATTAAAACTCCCAGAATTACCCTTATCAAAAATGTTGCTATTTTTGCACTTTTGTTGTATAATGATATAAAGACCAATTTAAAGATTAAGGAGGAATATTATGGCAAAAAATGCTCCGAAAACCACCGCAAACACCGAAAATAACGTTTACAATCAGCATAAAACTACAACCTGTCGCATCACTGATGAAGATGAAAAAAATGAAAATACCGAACCCGAAAAGCTGCTCTATGTACAGCAGGCTCAGGAATTTTACCACGAGCCTATCGAAAATGAAAACTCGGTATTCGCTCTTATTGCATCAGGTGATATTAACCAGTTATTAGAAACTAAGTTAAAATATGACGCTGATATTGAAAGCGGAAAAGGTCAGCTTTCGGACGATCCACTCCGCAATCAGATTTATCACCTTGTAGTCTGCGCCGCCGTAGTCGCCCGTACCTGCATAGCCGCAGGTATGTCTGAGGAAACCGCATATACTCTCAGCGATATATACATAAGGCGAGCAGATATATGCACTTCTATTGAACAGGTTATAGAGCTTAATAACGAAATGGTAATGGATTATGCCGTCCGTATGCAACGGCTAAGACGTACAAAACGGCTCTCAGTGCCGGTTCGCACCGCTATAAAGATGATTTCCGAGAACACAGGAAAGCGCCTTACCGTACAGCAGATAGCCGATGAAGCAGGCTATGACCGCTCCCATCTGCACCGCCTTTTCAAAGCTGAGATCGGTATGGGCATCCACGAGTACATCAATGCCTCCCGTATAAATGCCGCAAAAGGTATGCTTAAAGACGGCACACACACCATAGCTGACATCGCATCATTACTGGGTTTCTCGTCACAGAGCCATTTCTGCCGTGCGTTCAGCGAGGCGGTCGGCGTTACCCCGAAGGAATACAAGAACGGTAAGCTTCCTTGACATGATTTACAAATATTCCGGCTATATGCAGACAGAATTTCAACACATTTTCCATTATCTATTGAATTTTATTTGTGGATTTGTTATAATTAGCTTATGCGGATTAAATTCCGCCATAATCAAGATTAAATTTAGCTAAAATGAAAGGATTTTTTCAATGAAAAGAACGCTTGCGGCAATTTTAGCCGTGTCAATGATACTGTCAGTGACAGCCTGCAATGACAGCACCGCATCAGGAAACGGGGATAATTCCGGCAATACCACCTCGTCTGCAACCGACAACGCAAACACAGAGCAGCTCCGCTCAAATCCCATTGCTGTCGATGCTGACGGCAACATAGATATGGATGTTGCGTTAAAGTACGAAACCGATGTTGACGCACTTATAAAGAAGCTTGATGCAAAAACCCCGGACGGCTCTAAGCCTGTATCCGAGAACACAAACGAAGAAACATTGGAGCTTTTCAACTACCTTAAGAGCGTCTACGGAAAGCAGATTATCGCAGGTCAGCAGTATTCCGACGCAAGCCAGTTCGAGAACATAATGTACTACAACACAACAGGCGATATGCCTGCTATCATGGGCTTTGACTTCCTTTACGCTCAGGGTACGGACACGCCCGATTACACACAGATTGAAGAAGCGATAAAGTGGCACAACGAGCAGAACGGCATCGTTGCTTTCTGCTGGCACTGGAAGGTTCCCGTTGATATGAGCGACAAAAGCGTCAAAGGCACAGCATTCTACAGCGATGAGATACGGGACTTCAGCCTTGAAAAAGCCGTAACTCCCGGCACCGATGAATATAAGGTAATAATCAAGGATATTGATACTATTGCACTTTATTTACAGCGTCTTGAAACAGCCGGCGTTCCTGTTATATGGCGACCTCTGCACGAGGCAAGCGGCGCTTGGTTCTGGTGGGGCGTTAAGGACAGGGATACCTTTGACAAACAGCTTTATCAGAAGCTATGGTACATATTATATGACCGCCTTGAAAATTACCACAAGCTGACAAATCTTATCTGGGTATGGAACGGTCAGTCGAAAAAAGCAACTGTCAACGCTAACACCTATGATATAGGCGGTATGGACGTATACCCGTCCTCAGAGGATCACTCGGCGCAGATTGCTTCATACAACACGCTTTCCAAGAACACCGACGATAAAGGAAAAATGTCCGCTCTGTCTGAGGTAGGATACATACCCGACCCCGAAGAAGTGTTCAAGGCTGACAGCAAAGTAAAATGGCTTTATTACGCTCCGTGGTGCAAGGAATTCGTATGCGCCTCAAACGGCTCGGGAGCTGTTATAACACAGCTTGGCGGCACTCCGTCGGTAAATACGGAACGTATGTCTGAGGAATTTCTCAAGAGCGTATATTCAAGTGAAAAGGTTATCACACTGAGCGAATTACCCGATTTTAAGGGTACGACAAAGAAAATACCCGAATTTATCAAAAGCTGGAAGTTCAACAATCCGAAACTGACAATTGAAAACGATAAGCTGACAGCTTACGAGCAGTAAAAGACGAGGTACTTAAATGACAACTGAGCTGAAAACAAAAAATGCCAAAGCCGTAATAGCTTCAGAGGGCGCAGAACTTAAATCGCTCGTAATAGGCGGCAGAGAGATAATGTGGTGCGGCGACCCTGCTTTCTGGGGAAAGACTTCGCCCGTGCTTTTTCCTGCGATAGGAAATGTAAAGAACAACAAGACCATAATTGACGGAAAGGAAATCTCTCTTACAAAGCACGGATTCGCCCGTGACAATACATTTACAACAGTAAGAAAAAGCGGCAACTCGCTTATTCTGCAGTACAAGTACGCACCCGTGAAAAACGGCTATCCTTATAGCGTTGAACTTTGCCTACAGTACAATCTGTTTGACGACAGGATAGAAATCTGCTACAGCGTTTTCAACCCTGAGTATCACAGCATACCGTTCTGCATCGGGGCGCATCCTGCCATAGCCTGCGATGATCTTGACAACTGCACGCTTATATTTGAAAAGCGTGAGAAAGCGTCGACTCCGGTTATGGATCTTGATACAAGGCTGTTCAGAAGCAAGGAGCGCATACAGCGTCTTGACGGCTCGTCAAAGCTGCCGCTGAGCTACGATATGTTTGATAACGATGTGGTTTATTTCGATAACATAAAGTCAAGAGCCGTAAAGCTCGTTCAGGGCAAAAAGACGCTTGCCTGCATAGCATTTGAGGGCTTCGAAACGCTCGGGCTGTGGACACCTGCGGGAAAGCGTGCAGGATTCATCTGCATTGAGCCGTGGTGCGGCAGTGACGATTATGATGATGACAGCGGAATTTTCAAGGAAAAGAAGGGTATACAGATACTCGAAGGCAAAAAATTCGCAAGATACAAGATGGTTATCAGCGCACAGTAAGCTGTTGCCGTAATCTCTGCGGTTAAAGTCATAATGCCACAGAACTAAGCACAGGAATATGTTGCCGTAAGCAATTATATCGGACATTTTAAGCAGTACAGAGCATATCGGAACGGATAACCGATATGCTCTGTTTTTTCTGCCTGCGAAATCCGGCTTTACGGTGCTTTTACGCACAAAAAGCCCACGCACCGAAATGCGTGGGCTTTTGCTACATATTAATGTAATTTACCGTGAACAGAAATTACTTTCTCTTCTTAGCAACTACTACAGCGCCGGCTGCGAGAAGTGCAACGCCTGCAACTGCTGCAACGCCTTCAACACCTGTGTTTGTGTTGGGCTTTGTAGAATCGCCTGTTGTGGGAGCTGTTGTATCAGCGGGAGCTGTTGTGTCAGCGGGAGCAGGTGTAGGAGCGGGCTTAATGTTTCCACCCGTGATAGCGTCGATACCTGTGATTGTGAATGTAACATTCAGGCTATCATTGAAGAAGATGTCCGAAGTATTTAAAGGAGCATCCTTCGATGTGTCACCGAACTGGTTGTAAAGCTCGATACGGAGCTTGCCGTTATTTTCGATATCACCGAAGAGGATCTTGCTTGAATCAACAGCAACTTCTGTTGTTTCGCCGTCCGTAACCACTGAGATCTTAACGTCGGTTACGTTAACGCCCTTAGACTTAGCAAATGCCATCTTTTCAGCAGGTGTCATATTCGCATCAAAGCCTTCGCTGTTTCCGCCGATGCCTAAAGTTGTAGCGAGGTCAGGGATATCAACGTTGAATACTGCAGCGCCTTCGCACGCTGCAGGAAGCAGTGTTTCTTCGCCTGTTTCTTCATCAACACCGGTACCCTTGATGTTAGAGAGAGATACTGTGTATGTACCGTCCTTAGTAACTTCTGCAGTGCCTGATGTCCACTCTGTGACTGCGCCTGAATTAGGGTCCTCAAAATGACCGCTGGCATCGGCAATAAGTGCGGGATACCAGTTGCCTGATGCGTACATAACGAATGCATCATACTGTGCTGATGCTGCAACAGCCATTGTACCTGCTACTGATGTAGCAACAATACCTGCCATAATTTTTCTTAACTTCATTTTAATGTCCTCCGTTAATTTCGTTTTGCGATTGTGCAAATATCTTTATTTGCTATCTCAATTATAAATGAAAACGATTTTATAATCAATAGGCAATGTTAACAAAGCAAATTCAATTTTTTGTTCGTTTTGTACAAAACGCACACAATATTTTCCACATATTCACCTATTGTAACATTGTTACACGGCTATTTAGCTATAAATTAAGTAAAATTAATCAAAAATCGGTTATATGCCGTAAGGGATAATCTATTTTTAAAAGTATAAAACCGTAATTAAGAACTGAAGCAAAAGCGAAAAACAAAAAAATTTCAAAAAGGTTTCAAAAAGGTATTGCAATTACGGCGGGAATAATGTAAAATATAATAGATAGAATATGGGGCTGAGAGATAAAAAATAAAAACGGCTTTCAGCGGCGGTATTTTTCCGCATAAACCCGATAAAATATACGGAGGTATTTTAAAATATGATCACAGCAGGCGATTTCAGAAACGGTATGACCTTTGAAGAGGACGGCAACGTAATGCAGATCATTGAGTTCCAGCACGTAAAGCCCGGTAAAGGTGCCGCTTTCGTCAGAACCAAGATCAGAAACGTAATTACCGGCTCGGTAGTTGAAAAGTCCTACAACCCCACAGCTAAGTTCCCCACAGCTTATGTTGAAAGAAAAGACATGGAGTACACCTATAATGACGGCGATCTCTATCACTTCATGGATTCAGAGACATACGAGGACGTGCCGATAAACAAGGCAGAGCTTTCGGACAACTTCAAGTTCGTAAAGGAAAATATGGTATGTAAAGTTCTTTCATATAAGGGCAAGGTTTTCGGTGTAGAGCCTCCCAACTTTGTAGAGCTTGAAATCACAGATACAGACCCCGGCTTCAGAGGCGATACAGCTACAAACGTAACTAAGCCCGCTACTCTTGAAACAGGCGCTGAAATCCGTGTTCCTCTGTTCGTTGAGATCGGAGATATAATCCGTATCGATACAAGAACAGGCGAATATATGGAGCGTGTAACAAACAAGTAATCATATAACGGTTGCTTGAAGTAATTGCAGACAGTAAAAGGAGGATTTTTACTATGACAGTTGCAGAAAAGGTATCATACATCAAGGGACTTGCAGAAGGTCTGGGTGTTGATGATTCAACTAAGGAAGGCAAAGTGCTTGCAGCTATCGTTGACGTTCTTGACGATATTGCACTGACACTGGGCGATATTGACGAAGAACTGAACGATGTTGCAGACGTTATGACCGATATGGAAGAAAGCGTTGACTGCCTTGAAGATGTCGTTTACGGTGATGAAGAAGACGATTACGATGATTGTGATTGTGACGAATGCTGCGATGAGGACGATTACGACGATGATATGTACGAAGTAACCTGCCCTAACTGCGGAAACACTATCACAGTTGATTTCGACGTTATTCAGTCGGGTGAGATTCCCTGCCCTAACTGCGGAGAAAATCTTGAATTTGATCTCAGCTGCTTAGAGGACGAGGAATGCGACTGCGGTTGCCACCACGATTAATTTAAAGCGATCTGAACCGCCGGACCGTTCCGGCGGTTTTGTTTTGTTCAAAAACGGACTGATTTACTCTTTTAAGGCAATACCGCATAATTATTGTCGTGCGATTGCTTAGTAGATTTTTCGTCAGATTGTATAAATTGAGTGCGGGCAGGCTGACGCCTGTCAAGCGAAATTTGTGCAAGATGGCGGAAAATATGCAAGCTTAGCGTGCGGCAAAGGCGACAGCCGTTAATTGTGCGGTTTTGCCTTGATATCCGCCTTGATTTTTGAATGCGATAGTGGTATACTATCAAATAACAAATAAAACCGGATAAAGCGCAGAATAAACGGCTTTCGCCGATTGAAAGGAAACGATTTTATGAGCGAATGTACTCACGATTGCAGTTCATGTTCACAGCACTGCGGTGAAAGAACGACACCTCAGAGCTTTCTTGAAAAGCCCCACGAGCTGTCACATATAAAGAAGGTTATAGGAATTGTCAGCGGTAAGGGCGGCGTAGGTAAGTCTATGGTCACCTCTCTCCTTGCCGTAGCTATGCAGAGAAAAGGCTTCAAGACGGCAGTTCTTGACGCAGATATAACAGGTCCGTCTATCCCGAAGGCGTTCGGTCTTCACGGAAAAGCTACCGGCGACAACAACGGCATCTACCCCGTTATGACAAAGACCGGTATTGAGGTCATGTCTGTTAACCTGCTTCTGCCCGATGAAACCGACCCTGTTGTATGGAGAGGTCCTGTTATCGCAAATACAGTAAAGCAGTTCTGGACTGACGTAATCTGGAACGATGTTGACTATATGTTTGTTGATATGCCTCCCGGAACGGGCGACGTACCGCTTACCGTGTTCCAGTCACTTCCCGTTGACGGAATTATTGTTGTAACCTCTCCTCAGGAACTGGTTTCGATGATTGTCGGCAAGGCTGTTAAAATGGCTGAAATGATGGACGTTTCCGTACTCGGTATAGTTGAAAATATGTCATATTTCGAATGCCCCGACTGCAAGTCACGTCACAGTATATTCGGTGAAAGTCATATAGACGAAGTTGCCGCAAAATACGGCATAAAGAATATAGCAAGAATGCCTATCAACCCGAAATTAGCCGCCGCCTGCGATAAGGGCCTTATCGAGCTTTATGACGGAAATTGGCTTGACGAAACAACCGATATGCTCGAAAAGCTGTAATTGATACCTCTGACCGCAGATATATTCTGCAGTTTTGAACATCCGTATTGTCAACCTTAAAATCTGCAGGGTGACAGCGAAAGGTAAAAACTTATTATGAAATTGAAAGAACAAGTCCTGCTTATACTTATGAGCAGTAAAGGAAAATTCGTTTCCGGCGAAGAAATATCAAAGCAGCTTTATGTCAGCCGTAACGCTGTCTGGAAAGCAATCAACTCTTTAAGGGCGGACGGATTTATAATTGATGCGGCGCAAAACAAGGGCTATCTGCTTTCGGGCGGCGAAACGGACGATTTCACACGCTACGGTATACTTCGCATAAGGCAGCTGCTTAAAAAATCTGCCGCCGACGCTGATATTACGATAAAGGATACTGTAACATCCACAAATACCCTGCTCCGCATATCCGCTGAAAACGGCGCACCAAGCAAAACCGTTCTTATTGCAAACGAGCAGACCGAAGGCAGAGGCAGACACGGAAAGAGCTTCTACTCGCCTGCCGACACAGGCATTTATATGTCTGTGCTTCTCCGCCCCGATTTCAAAGCCGACAAAGCGTTCTTCATTACCGCAGGTGCGGCTGTATCGGTTGTAAGAGCCATCGAAAAGGTATGCGGAATAAAAGCCGGTATCAAGTGGATAAACGATATAATGCTGAACGGCAAAAAAATCTGCGGTATCCTCACCGAAGCGGTCACCGATTTTGAAAGCGGAAGCCTGCAATATGCCGTAATGGGACTCGGTGTCAATATCAGCCGTCCGAAAGGCGGTTTCCCGTCCGAGATTTCCGATATTGCCTCAAGCCTTTATTCCGAAGAAGCGGCAGGAAACGAGCTGAAATGCGCTCTTGCCGCCGAAATACTGAACAACTTCTTCGATATATGCGAACGTATGTCCGTAGATAAGCTGACGGAAGAGTACAAAAGCTACTCGGTCGTGCTTGGAAAGCGGATAAAGGTCATATCGTCAAATGCGGAATATTATGCTACCGCCGTTGACATTGATAAAAATGCAAGATTGATAGTAAGAGATGAAAACGGGGATATGCACACGTTGTCATCTGCAGAAGTTTCCGTCAGAGAGGGTCAGATATAATTATGAACAAACTGCTTAATCATCTGCGTATCCGCAGTGAAAGGCTCTACATAACGCTTAAAACATTTTTCAAGTGGCTTTTGCTGTCGGGGATAACGGGCATTTGCTGTGGTGTTATCGGCTCGCTGTTCCATCTTTGCATGGAGTTTGCGACAGAATTCCGCACAGGGCATTCATTTATGGTATACTTCCTGCCGGTCGCAGGTCTTGTAATAGTTTTCCTCTACAGTATCTGCGGTCTGAAAAACGACCCAGGCACCAATATAATAATCACCTCAATCAGAACCGAGGGAAAAATACCTGTCAGAATGGCTCCTCTTATTTTCATATCCGCCTTTATCACCCACCTGTTCGGAGGTTCGGCAGGTCGTGAGGGTGCGGCGCTCCAGATAGGCGGAGGGCTGTCGGCGGAAATAGCGAGAATTCTCAAGATGGATGAACGCAACGGCAATCTTCTGGTAATGTGCGGAATGAGCGGACTTTTTTCGGCACTGTTCGGTACTCCTGTCACCGCAACATTCTTCGCTATGGAGGTTATCAGCGTAGGAGTGTTTTACTACTCGGCTATCGTGCCGTGCTTTTTCTCTGCGGCGGTTGCGCTGGGAATATCGCACCTGTTCGGAATAGTGCCGGTGACATATAAAGTAGTGATGCCTGATATTTCCGTTATGAACATAGCGTTTGCGATGATACTCGGCGTAGGCACGGCATTGCTAAGCGTTGTCTTCTGCTATTCGCTACATAAGCTGTCAAAGCTGTTATCGGCAAAAATCAAGAACAACTATATCAGAATTTTCGTATGCGGCTGTGCGATAGTAATACTGACCGCTGTATTCGGAACGGATTACAACGGAGCGGGAATGAATATCATTGCTGACGCTATGTCAGGCACTACACGCCCCGAAGCATTCGCACTGAAGCTGTTATTCACCGTGATAACCATTGCAGGCGGCTACAAGGGCGGAGAGATAGTTCCGTCATTTTTCATAGGCGCTACATTCGGTAATCTGTTCGGAACACTGGTCGGTCTGCCTCCTCAGTTCACTGCCGCACTCGGACTTGTTTCGCTGTTCTGCGGCGTGGTAAACTGCCCTGTAACCTCGCTTTTACTCAGCATTGAGCTTTTCGGCGGAGAGGGCATAATATTCTTTGCCGCCGCCTGCTCGGTAAGCTACATTTTATCGGGCTACTACGGACTTTACACGGGTCAGAAGATAATGTACTCAAAACTGCACAGCAAGTACATAAACAGGCATACAAAATAATGTAGCAAGCTGAGCAACGATAAATATGTGCAGAATAAACAATTTCACGGTGTGATTTTTATTGCAGTTGTGAAAACTGCCGTGGAAAATGCTTCAGTTATTTGACTTTACTCTTATAATGTGGTATGATTTAGTAATAACATACAACATAACAAATCCGGGAGGACAGGCTAATGTCAGCTAAAAAGGATATATCAAAAGAATTTGACAAAATCTCCGACGGTGCAAAGCAGGTGCAGAAAAAGCGTAAATCGCTCACAGGCAGGATATTCAAATGGATGTGTCTTGCGGTAGGCGGCTCGCTCCTTATCGTCGGCAGTGTGAATATAGGCATAAACTACAACTTTTTACAGGAGTCACTGAAAAATCAGCTGACCGAGGTTGCGGATATGTCTTCGAATACCGTTTCCAATCAGCTCAGTTCCATCACTGCGGAGCTGCAGCAGATTGCGTATGATTCGGGATTTGACGATCTGACGGATACGGGTACTCTTTCCACAAAGTGCATCTCGATACTTTCAAAGAACCCTATGCTGACCGATATAAAAATCGTGAATACAAACGGTAAGTGCTTCTATGCCGAAACGCTTGATTACTCGGAAAACGAGAGCTTCAAAAAAGCCGTGGAAACCAAAAAAACAGCACAGGGCGAGCCTTATGCCGCAAAGGATCTGAAGCACGTTCTTATGGACGTTGCGATACCTATGTTCGACAGTGACAATACAACGCTCAGAAGCGTACTTATGGCGTGTGTTGACATGAACACATTCTCAGCCGTTATAGGTCAGACGAAAATAGGCGAAACAGGCTATGCCATGGCGATAGACCAGACGGGTACGATAATTGCGTATCCCGATGAAACCAAGCTGACAGAGCGTATAAACTACAAGACGCTTGCGCAGGCGGACAGCTCATATCAGGGCATAGCGGACTGCATAAGCAATGCCATAAAAGGCGAAAAAGGCTTTGCGGAGGTTACGCTTGACGGCGTGGATAAATATGTCACCTATGCTCCTATTGCGAATACGGAAGGATGGAGCTGTCTTGTTGTCGCTACCCCGTCGGAATACACGGACAGCATAAAGATGTCGCTGTGTATAGGAACTGCGGTAGCTGTTATCTGCTTTGTCGTATCGGTACTGGTGATCCTCACGATAGTCAAGAAGGTAATCAAGCCCGTCAAGCTCTGCTCTGACCGGATAGTGACGCTTTCACAGGGAGATCTTCATGCCGAACCGCTCGACTTCGGCAAAAATATCGACAAGGAAATAAGCCAGCTCAGTGAAAGCACGAATCAGATAACAACACAGATAAACGCAATTATCACAGACCTTGACAATATGCTCGCCGCACTCGGAAACGGCGATCTTACATATTCTCCCGCCGATGTTTATATTGGTGATTTTGCAAAGCTGAGAGCTTCATACGAAAGAATAATGCTCTCGCTCAACAAGACGATGAGCGGTATCAGCACAGCAGGCGTTCAGGTATCGAACGGTGCGGAGCAGGTATCATCTGCCGCCGCAAATCTTTCGGAGGGTGCTACAAGGCAGGCGGCTTCAGTGGAAGAACTTTCCGCTTCGCTTGCGGAAGTATCCGAAAAGGTAAACCGCAATGCCGCAAGAGCCGGCGACGCAGCCAAGAATTCCGAACAAGCCGCAAAGCTTGTTGATTCGGGAAATGAGAAGATGAATGTTCTGCTTGAAGCTATGCACAAGATAGACGATACTTCAAAGCAGATAGCAAATATCATAAGAGCCATCGACGATATTTCGTTCCAGACGAATATTCTTGCACTCAATGCCGCCGTTGAAGCGGCAAGAGCGGGAGAAGCCGGCAAGGGCTTTGCCGTAGTTGCGGACGAGGTAAGAAATCTTGCTGGCAAGGTCGCACAGGCGGCAAGCGATACCACAACGCTTATCGGGGATTCTATCAAGGCGGTAGAGGACGGTACAGCAATCGCAAACGATACGGCGCAAACGCTCGCTCTTATCGTTGAAACCACCACGCAGACGGCTGATCTGATTGAGGATATTTCAACAGCCTGCGAAGAACAGGCAACAGCTATATCTCAGATAACAGCAGGTGTCGATCAGATTTCCTCCGTTGTACAGACAAACTCCGCTACAAGCGAAGAATGTGCCGCATCGGCAGAAGAATTATCGTCACAGGCGACTATCCTTGACGGTATGGTAAACAAATTCAAATTAAGCCAAAAGGCGATTGCGGAAGAACCTGTGAAAGCCGCAGGCAAGGCTGCCGAAAGCGAGAAAACAGCTTCGGCGAAACCGGAAAAAGCTGATAACCCGGAAGCTAAAAAGCCGTCCGAGCCAAAGCGTGACAAGGAAAAAACGGTAAAAAGCAAGCAGGAAATAAAGAAAACCACTGCGGAGGCTAAAGAAATAAAAGCCGAGAAGCCTGCTGTCGCAAGCAAGCCTGCCGATATAATCACAGATAAAAAGGCACCTGAAAGCAAGCCGCTTGCAAGCATGCAGATAAAGAAAAACGAAAGCAAGCCGGTTGCAAGTACGCAGATAAAGAAAAACGAAAGCAAGCCTGTTGCAAGTACGCAGATAAAGAAAAACGAAAGCAAGCCTGTTGCAAGTACGCAGA
>ERZ507072.1287-NODE-1287-length-12737-cov-3.999921_pt1 | contig 12737 bp, 12 predicted proteins | sample MGYA00512864_ERZ507072 | MGnify/ENA metagenome assembly ERZ507072 | reverse complement strand
AAAATCTTTCAGATCCAGTACGATCCCGGTGATGTTCCGGTCGTCTTTTGCCTTGCGGATGGTATCGACGATATCGAACAGGGAGTTTTCCTGCAGACGATCTGAGGTTGCGCCAAACAGCTGGCGACCAATCACGCTCAGGCGACTGCTGGTGGACGGCTTATCAACGATGACGCCGGTGATATCGAGTAATAGCGCGCCGCGCGTTGAATGCTGCGCCTGATTCGCATTGCTGATATGCATCCAGATGCCCGCGCAAACCAGAACCAGGAAGATGAAGAAGATGTTCATCACCAGGTTGCGGACGAAGTTGAGCAGTCTCCACGTCCATTTAAAGAAACCGGCAATGATTCGCCAAAGGGTTCGCATGTATTCTCCCTAACCAGAAAATGACTGTTTCCGTCGCCACTGGACGGTAATGTTGGGTTATCGTAATGACCCAACCGCCACTTGTCAGCAGGAATCGCCTGCCAGGCTGTAACAAAATCTGCCGTCGTGTTAATTTTGTGAGTAAATTTCAAGAAAGGAGTTAACCAATGGACGCACTCGAACTGCTTGTTAACCGCCGTAGCGCTTCCCGTCTGGCCGAACCTGCCCCGGCAGGCGAGCAGCTGGAGAACATTCTGCGTGCTGGCATGCGTGCCCCCGATCACGGCACGCTGCAGCCGTGGCACTTCTTTGTGATTGAAGGCGAAGGCCGCGATCGTTTCAGCCAGCTGCTGGAGCAGGGCGCGGTTGCCGCCGGGCAGGATGAGAAAGGTATCGACAAGGCGCGCAATGCCCCGTTCCGCGCCCCGATGATTATCGCCGTCGTGGCGAAATGCCAGGCTGACCATAAGGTGCCGGTCTGGGAACAGGAAATGTCCGCAGGCTGTGCGGTCATGGCGATGCAAATGGCCGCCGTCGCGCAGGGCTTTAACGGTATCTGGCGTACCGGTGCGCTGACCGAAAGCCCGGCGGTCCGTGACGGTTTTGGCTGCGGCGAGCATGACAAAATTGTCGGTTTCCTCTATCTCGGCACCCCGCAGCTTAAAGCCTCGAGCACCATCAGCGTGCCGGACACCACGCCTTTCGTCAGCCGTTTCTGATCACGCACGCTAAACTGTCTGGATTCTGAGCATCTGCCGCAGAATTCAGACAGTCATACTTACCTCTTTATGGAATGAGCGCTACCATAGCGCGATTGAGATGACAGGAGACGTCCATGAGCGAGCAAACCATTCGTTTAACGCAGTACAGCCACGGAGCCGGTTGCGGTTGTAAAATTTCCCCGAAAGTGCTGGAGACCATCCTGCACAGTGAACAGGCGAAGTTTGTCGACCCGAACCTGCTTGTCGGCAACGAAACGCGTGACGATGCTGCAGTTTATGACTTAGGTAACGGCACCAGCATTATCAGTACTACCGACTTCTTTATGCCGATTGTCGACAACCCGTTCGACTTCGGGCGCATTGCGGCTACCAACGCCATCAGCGATATCTTCGCGATGGGCGGTAAGCCGATCATGGCGATTGCCATTCTGGGCTGGCCGATCAACACCATCCCGCCGGAAGTGGCCCGTGAAGTGATTGATGGCGGTCGTTTTGCCTGCCAGCAGGCGGGGATTGCGCTGGCCGGTGGTCACTCTATTGATACGCCCGAACCGATCTTCGGCCTGGCCGTTACCGGCGTGGTGCCGACCGAACGCGTGAAGCGCAACAGCACCGCCCAGGCGGGCTGCAAACTGTTCCTCACCAAACCTCTGGGCATTGGCGTGCTGACTACCGCCGAGAAAAAATCGCTGCTGAAACCGGAGCACAAAGGTCTGGCAACGGAAGTCATGTGCCAGATGAACCTCGCCGGTGCGGCGTTTGCCAATATCGACGGCGTAAAGGCGATGACCGACGTTACCGGTTTTGGCCTGCTGGGGCACCTTTCTGAAGTGTGTCAGGGCGCGGGCGTGCAGGCGCAGGTCTGGTATCAGGACGTGCCGAAGCTGCCGGGCGTGGAGGAGTATATTGCTCAGGGAGCGGTTCCGGGCGGTACCCAGCGCAACTTCGCCAGCTATGGTCACCTGATGGGCGAAATGCCCGAGGAGTGGCGCAACCTGCTGTGCGATCCGCAAACCTCCGGCGGCCTGCTGCTGGCGGTCACGCCGGAATCCGAAGCTGAGGTTCAGGCCACTGCCGCCGAGTTCGGCATCACCCTGACGGCGATCGGCGAGCTGGTGACCGCGCGCGGCGGCCGCCCGATGATCGAGATCCGTTAATTCGATGCGGTTGTTTATTGCCGAAAAGCCGAGCCTGGCCCGCGCCATTGCCGACGTGCTGCCTAAACCGCATCGCAAGGGCGACGGCTTTATCGAATGCGGTAACGGACAGGTGGTCACCTGGTGTATTGGTCACCTGCTTGAGCAGGCGCAGCCGGATGTCTATGACAGCCGCTACGCCCGCTGGAATTTAAACGATCTGCCCATCGTGCCGGAAAAATGGCGCCTGCAGCCCCGTCCTTCGGTTACCAAACAGCTCAACGTGATCAAGCGCTTCCTGCATGAAGCCGCTGAAATCGTTCACGCGGGTGACCCGGACAGGGTACTGTTACGATGTTCTCATTGAATTAGATTGTTACGTTGATAATCTATGAACTTATGAAATCATCCGGCAGGTACTCGTATGAGCATCGTACTTTGGGAACTTCCTGACTTAGTTGTTGATCAAGAAATCAGAAGGAAAATTGATACTGAGACAGGCGAATTATCGATAGGCTTTGAAGGTACAGGCCAGCATTTAGGCAAGCTCCCATTATTATTTATGGAAGATGGCAGCAGCATCAGAGTCGCCAATAATTGGTTGATTCATTTAAAAGCTAATTTGCGTAAAAAAGATGTTAATACGCAGGCTCAGGCTTTACTGCATTATTTTACCTTTCTTCATGATATTGGTATGTCCTGGGATGAGATGCCAATATCTCTCAGGCTACGTCCCACCTACGCCTTTCGTAAGCATTTGCGAGACATGTTCAAACGTGGTGAGTTGGCGCGCAGCACTGCTAACAGTTATATGGGATCAGTGATTAATTTTTATAAATTCTATCTGGCTCGCGATCATTTTTTTGCCTATCCTCCCTTTAAATATGAAGTAGTACGGTTACATAGAAATTTATCCCATGAATATATGAGAAATCATTTTATCCATGTCGATACCACGGATTTAAGATTAAAACTGCCCAGTGATACCCGACACTTTGGATTATCACGAAAACTTGTTCCATTGAGCAATGACGAATGGCAAGTCGTCGAGTCTGTATATAAAATCCGTGGTATAGGTGTTTCAACCAGTGCTGGTGAGGGTAATGAGGTTCCACTATCTGAGGAATGTAAGTTAGCTATTGATCTTAGCCGATACTCTGGTCTTAGAAGAACGGAAATAATATCGTTAAGAGCAAAGCAAATTTATAAACCAGATACTGAACAGCTCAAGAAAAAATATCTGATCAATACTGAGGGCTTGCTGCTTGATCCCCGACAAGGTGTTGAAACTAAAAATGGTACAATACGCACTGCTGAGATCCACTCTGAATTAATGCAGACACTGTATGATTATATTAATTCATCTAGATATATTAAGCGTAGAAATAGATATCAAGAGCTTTATCCGGAAAACAAAGATACCCCGCCATTATTGTTAAACCAAAATGGTAAACCCTATGCTTCCAAAACACTGGATGCACGCTGGGGTGAAATCAGAAATGCGGTCAGAAAAGAGTTACCCAGTTTTAGTCATAAATTTCATAACTTACGCTCAACCTATGCTGTGGAAAGGCTTAAGGAATTACTGGATGCTGGGCTAAAAGAGGGAAAGGCGCTTGATTACCTGCAATCGGTGATGGGACATAAAAGTAGAGCGACCTTACTGGGTCACCTAAAATTCTGTGAGGAAGAAACAATGACGGCTAATGAAGTGCATGAGAAAGCATTAAATATTATTCTCAAGAGTGATAAATAGTTATGGCATTTTTAAAAGAGAATAAACGCAAAACAGTAACGACATCGAACATTAATACTGATACAGTAATTAATATTAGCTTACGCGACAAATTTATAAAAGATCAAGATCGCTCTGCAAATTTTGAGCGTTTACTCTACGAAAATTGCCCTGCTATTCCTATTACTGACAACTATATAAATATTAAAATTGATAAACCTGGTTTTGTTTATGCTAATCGACAATCACTTGTAGTACGAATTTGTAATGCAATACACAGTTTAGATACAACCGATCGGACTAAAGTAAATGTTTTTAATGAAACAGTACGTTTCTTAAAAATGGCAGATGAACATAAAATCAAGGATGTTTTCTGCATTGACACGATATCAATGTATATAAAAAATCTTGTTGGCTCATATAATAAAGGAAGTAAAGGGAAAACATTATCCGGTCGTCAAAATTCTATTAAAGCTTTATTGAAAGCTATGGATTATGAATTATATACAAAATGTGAAAGCATATTTTTTTCTTTCCCAGCAGATACGCAGAGTGTTTCTCATTATACTGATGATGAAGTTAAAGATCTTTTTTCTGCATTGCAAACTATATATATTTGTTATGCTGAGCATGTCGAAAATGGTACTAAGCCTAAAGCATTTCCTCTTTATGAACTAAAAGATTTAGATGGTAATCATAAATATAAAAATAAGACATCGACAGAGAGAACGGTCTCATATAAAAATAGTGATACTGTATGGTTATCTGACTTAGTTAGAGTAGCCTATTTTATGACATGTTTCTATACAGGTGCAAATGCATCATCGCTATTAAAGTTAAGATTATCGGACTTTACCGAAGTTCTATTTAAAGATCTTAATAGAAAAACGTATAAGTTAAGCACAAAAAAAGGAAGGCAGTCAGGGAGAACCAATGAAATTGATGTGGGATTTACTAAGGAAGCAAGAGTCTTTTTTGAGAGATGGATTGGCGTTAGCAAAAAAATAAATAATAATGAAGATGGTTTTTTTTATCCTAACCCATCAGTTAATAATAGATCATATATGACTGATAGCAGTATGAGTATTTTGAATAAAACATTTGTTGATCTTGGTTTGCCTGCATTGAGTAGTCAACGATTTAGAAAGACAAAAGCTTCATTAATTATGAGAGCTACAGAGAGTGTGTTCTTTGTTTCTCAGGGGCTCAATAATTCCGTTGAAACAGTAGCAAAACATTATGCAGATGGTGACCCTGTTACCACTGAGTTCTCACTGGCTTCCGCACTGTATATCAGAGAGCAGACTGTATTGGGAAAACCTTTAGATAAGGCTCTCACTGAGAGTGCCTTCCTTTACCACGACCCACTTAAAGAAGGTGAAGCCAGTAAAGAATTTAAAAAACTGACTAATGGCTTAAGATGCGGTGGAGCATTTAAAGATAAGGCTATAAAAGTCAAAGAGGTTTTGGTCAAAAATGGTCTTGCTGAATCTCATGATGTCGTGGCTTGCCACAAGTTTCTTGAGTGTTTTGGATGCAAGCATCACGCTATTATCGCAGAGGTTGATGATATTTGGCTTTTACTCTCATTTAACGATGTGATTCTGGAGTCTGTCACAAGGCCAGCGATTAACTCCCGCCCATCAAACTTACTGAACAAAGTGAATAATACTATTCAGGTCATTATAGAACGGATGAAACGGGAGCATGCTGCGGTATACAACGAAGCTTATGATAAATATCTGAATGGAATGCACCCCCTTTGGCAGGATACGAATGATTTAGAATTAATGCTGAGTATTTACTAATGAAAGAAACACTAAATTTAGCAGAAATAAAAAATGATAATATAGTCATTTCATATGATTCAGAAAATAACCCCTATAGTTATTATCATCATGACAAATGGTTTTTTTGGTCTTTAGGGTTTGATATTTCATTTTCTAGGCTTTCTGGAGATTTTAAATCTGTAGTTAAGTCTATTATTTATAAAATAATATCAACGGATAATTTAAAGTCAAAGAAAAGCACAGCTAAAATAATAATAGAAGGTGGTGTTGTATTTGAACAATGCATAAAATTATGCGGTGGTGATTCTTATGCGCTAATTGATGACGAAAAGTTTTATAGAGCTATATTAGTTGAGGCTAAAAACAAGAAATTCAAATATAAAACATGGAAGAATCTTCTCATGTTTTTATCACGAATGCATAACGATGGTTTTATCTCTCGCGATATAGGTAATGCTGAGAAATTGTCAATTCATTTATCTGTTAATGGTGAGAATAGCTCTCAAGCAATATGTATTCCTGAGTCAATAGCAGCAGAATACTATAGTGAGGCGTTAAGAATTGTCGATGTATACTATCCTTATAGAGAGCAGATATCTTCTTGTTATCAAGAGTTCACTTCTGCTTATACAGAGGTTAGGGACAACTGTAAAAATAATGTTATAGCCAGAAAGCATGCAATTGATAATATAAATCATCCTTTAAGGGATATTGATATTAAATTTGATTATGGTGGGGCATGGTTATCTTGGCTTAGAGGAGCATGTTACACCGTTATTGCGGCATTCACTGGGTGTAGAGATGGTGAGATAAAATCGTTTGATACTTTTTCTTATCAAGAGAAAAAGTATGGGGGAAAAATTATTCCAGTCCTGCATGGTATTGATACAAAACCTAATGTAGGAGGTGTTGCTCGACATACTTCATGGGTGACAATCCCGAGCGTCAAGAAAGCAATAGATATTCTCTGGGATTCATTTAACTTCGCACGTGAAGGATGGAGAGAAAAAGCTAGCTCAATTTTACATCCTGATGAAAGAAATGCGGTGCTTAAAAAGGTAGACAGCTTATTTGTTACTCTTCCCTATAAGGGAGGCCATCGTCCAGAGGCAGGACGACAATCACTGGCTCACTCGCTTGATACCTTCGTTAAATCCGTGGGGTATCGTGCCGCAAAGGATGATGTTCAAGAGTTCGACTTATTAAATCCTTCCAGAAAAGGTGAGCTTAAAATAGGACAGATACTGAAAGTTCACCCCCACGCATTTCGTCGAACTTTTGCAGTGTATCTGGTGCGTAATAAACTGGCTTCTTTACTGGATATTAAATATCAGTTTAAGCATATGAATATGACCATGACATCTTGGTATGCCAATCAGGCTAATATCGCTTCTTATGTTGATATGATGATTGATAAAGATCTCCAGGATGAAATTGCGGGTGAAAATCTAAACCATATGACAGATGTTTTTTATCATTTTTATAATGAGGCTGAAACTTTAGCTGGGCATGAAGGAAAAAGAATAAAAAACCTTCGTACTGAAGGCGACACGCGTATTTACTTAAGCCGAGAAGAGATTCGCAAACAAGTTCAAGATGGGCAGCTTTCTCTTGTTGAACATCCAGGCGGCTATTGTACGAATCCAAATTGTGATCGTATTTGCGATATGACGACCTGTCAGTACAAAATTGTGACTAAAGAGCAGGCTAAATCACTTATTCCGATTAGAGAACAGTTAATAATAAAACATAATGTGATTGCTACTGCCGGATTTGATATGCCGAATGTCACTTCAAAGTTCTTCTATGAAATTAAGGCTATTGAGCAGGTCTTATCCGAGCATCATCTTGAGTATGTTGCTTTTAATAAAAAGGATACCTATTGATGATTGATGAAGAGACGCTCTCTGACCGAGGTAAACAGACCATAATCAGGCTTGAACGGGCACTTGAACGTTTGTTGAACGGCGTCCCGGAGCGGACTCCCCACGATGGGCGAGTAAGTCTGAGCCGTATCAATCAGGAAGCAGGTCTGAGTTCGGGGGGCATCTACTATTACGATGAGTTTGTCCAGAAAGCTAAAAGAGCTATTCACGAAAGAAAGCTTGATAACGCAGTGTCTACTATCGAGTCAGGTAAAGCTTCGGTAGATAAAATGCGCGTACAAAGGGATAAAGAACGCGAGTTAAAAGAGCGTTACAGGACTCAACGCGACGATATCAAAGCCTTCTGCGATAAGATTATTGCTAAAAATGCCCAGTTAGAATTCTCTTTGTTCGAAGCATTAGATAAGATCGAGGATCTGGAAAGGGAAGTATCAGCACTCAAGGTTGTTGATATAAGTAGCAGGAGAAGTCAGTGATTTTGTACATAGCTGAAAAACCGAGTGTTGGCAGGGCAGTTGCTGATGTTCTGCCGAAACCACATCAAAAAGGGGACGGGTTTATTAGAACCGCAAACGGTGATGTGGTGACTTGGTGTATTGGCCATTTACTGGAACAGGCTGAGCCTGATGCCTATAACCCTGACTTTAAAAAATGGCGCAGAGAGCATTTACCTATAGTGCCAATAGAGTGGAAATACTCGGTAAAACCTGCCACGCAGAAACAATTTAACGTTATAAAAAAATTAATTAACGAAGCCGATGTGCTGGTCAATATTGGCGACCCCGATAGGGTCGGGCAAATTCTGGTTGATGAGATTATCAATTATTGCGGTGTCCCAAAAGAGAAGCGTGAAGCAGCCAAGCGCTGTTTAATTAACGATATGAACGCCGATGCTATCCAACGGGCGTTAAATGACCTACGCCGCAATATCGACTTTATCCCTCTGGCTACTTCAGCATTAGCGCGAGCACGCGCTGACTGGCTCTATGGCATCAATATGACCCGTTTATGTACCTTACGAGGGCAGTCATCGGGTTATAACGGTGTGCTATCTGTAGGACGGGTACAGACGCCGGTATTAGGTTTGGTCGTTAATCGTGATTTAGAAATCGAGAATTTTGTCTCTAAACCCTTTTATGACGTGTTTATCGATCTTAAAACCGATAAAGACCAAATTTATACGGCAAAATGGAAACCGAGTGCCGCCTGTGAACCCTATATGGATGAAGAGGGGCGACTGGTGCTGAAAAAGCTGGCTGAAACCGTATTGAAGAAGGTAACAGGCCAGCCAGGAACTGTGGTTGCGGTAACTGAAGAACGGGCGAAACAAGCTCCACCATTACCCTATAACCTGTCCGCACTACAAATCGATGCTTCCAGACGTTTTAATCTAAATGCCCAAAAGACGCTGGATGTTTGTCAGCAACTCTATGAGAAGCATAAGCTGATTACTTATCCTCGTTCAGATTGTCGTTATCTACCCACTGGACACTTTGGTGACACTCAGAAGGTCACCCAAGCAATCACTAAAACAGTCCCAGGACTGGCAGCAGCAGTTAGCATCGCTGATCTATCCGTCAAGTCCAAGGCGTGGAATGATGATAAGGTCAGTGCGCACCATGCTATTATCCCGACCAGTCGTGGGGTAGATACCAGCCGCCTGTCACTGGATGAACAGAACGTCTATGAACTGGTCGCCAGGCAGTATCTGATGCAGTTCTATCCGCCTTTTCAATATCAGGAAAAACAGATCGATACCGAAGTAGGTGGTGGCTTGTTTATCAGCAGGCAAAAAGAGGTGGTGGATAAAGGCTGGAAAGCATTATTACCCGAGCGGAAATCATCATCTGAAGATCCAGAGTTCTCAGCCGTAAGGTTGCCAGAGGTTATCAAAGGGGAAGGGGTACTCTGTATTGATGGCAAGCTGGATGAAAAAAACACCTCACCGCCACGTCACTTTACCGATGCCTCTTTGCTATCAGCGATGACGGGCATTGCCAGATACGTGACCGATAGAGCGATTAAAAAGGTACTGAGAGAGACCGATGGTCTGGGAACAGAAGCGACCCGAGCAGGTATCATCGAGTTACTGTTTAAGCGTGACTATTTGACCAAAAAAGGCAAAGAAATTCACGCCACGGATATTGGCCGGAGACTGATCCTCTCCCTGCCAGAAGCCATGACCAAACCTGATATGACGGCGCACTGGGAGTCTCAGTTAGAAGCTATTTCTGAGAAAAAAATCAAGTATGGTCAGTTTATGCAGCCAATGGTCGATGGCCTGCATGTGTTTATTAATCAAGTCGATAATATTCGTTTTGAAGGATTGAGGGGCTTAGGCAAGGCTTCCTATAAAAAGCCCCCAGTAAAAAAATCGGTAAAACGCCAGAGTAAAGACTGATCGTAAGTAATAGTGAAGTTGGCATCACTTCGTGTAGCAAAAAACTATGCTTGCCGCATAGCAGGACGTCAGGCAAAGAAGGTTGCCATCTGTTTGGCATCCTTCTTTGTTTACAGGGATAACAGCTGGTTAACTGCCCGTAACTTACCATGTAACTGATTTAGTTTTTCAGCGGTATCTTGTTGTAATCTAATTATTTTAAGCTTCTGTTTCGGTATTTTTTCCAGAAACTCTTGATAGGCTTCCAGCTCGTAGCGGATCTGCGCCAATTCTTTTTCTAATATTTGCTTTTCAGAAGAGAGCACAAGCGCTGCATCATTAACGACATGAAGCGGTGAATGGCTTATCACGCCAAAAGAAAACTGGTAGCTGATATTTTTTACCTTCCCATTAGCCTTTACAAGGCCTTGATGCTTTAGTTTATAGATACCACGATCAACCAGCCCTACAGCCTGTTTTTCAGAGAGTCGAAATTCAGTCATTGCTATATTAATCAGATCACTACGCAATATCTTATGACTGGTCAGCTGGTTTAAAATATGACGAAATTTTTTACTGCTGCTGAATAAGATCCCTTGGTTCATATCGGTCAAAACTCTCAGGCTAAAAACTTAGGATTGCTAAGTATACAGGAGTGAGAGAAACTTAGACAATCTAAGCATCCGAGACGCCAGATGATGAAAAAATTTTGCAGAATAATCCCTTCCCCGAACGACTCAAGCAGGCCAGAAAAAAAGCCGGTTTGTCCCAAAAGGATTTGGGGATCAAAGCCGGTATGGATGAAGGCTCGGCTAGCGGACGTATGAATCATTACGAAAAGGGGCGGCATATCCCGGATATAGATATGCTCAAGAAGCTGGCGAGTGAACTTGGCGTCCCACTAAGCTATTTTTTCTGTGAAGATGAGTTGAGTGCTGAACTCGTGTGCCTGTTTAATAATCTCGATGAACAGGCAAAGCTGAGTTTGATTAGTAAGTTGCGTCAAAATTAATGATGTTTAAGGAGAATTAACCATGAACTACTATGCTGAGGATCACTTCTAGGTAATTAAATTAACCAGGAAGTGAGATGAAAAAACTTAAATCGCAGTATAAAAAAGTATCTACCCATACTTATGGGCTAAGGTCTTGGTGTTGGTATCCGAATCTTCGTAGCCATTACCATAAATATTTCAGTACCTATCAAGAGAAAAGCTTCTATGCTCTTCATAGTATTGAGTACCGAAATTATCCACTGAAATTGAGAGCCGCACGAGGTTCATGTTTAGCTGATCCTTGGGATGACTTACCTGCTCATACTGTGAAGGTTGCAAAGAGTTGGAAGCACAATTCACGACGTCGGCATCAATATTTTCGTGAGTGATACTGAAAAGTAGGTTGTGGTTGACATCATAGCCTACTCCTCGTCTGCTGTGTGCTAATAGCGGACATTAGCGATTGTACTTTGCTTTGAACCGCTACCAAACGGTTTTTTACGCCCTTTTCTTAGCAGTGGTTAAAACGCTAACTATGCCAAACTAAACATAAAAAAACCGTCCCTAATGGGACGGCCTAAAACGTGAAACTGAATGCGATTTTGCAGCTGAAGATGTCTAAATTTATACAACAATAATTTATAAGTTTTCATTATGAAAAAAGCTATGACGCTATTCGACTTTTGAATTGCTCAAATATTCTCTCATTCCCTCATCGATTGAATCTTTATGATAAATGGGATTCATTTCATTATGAACAGCTGTCAATATTGTATCGACTTGCAGAGATAATTTTAGCAGTTCATCCCTTTTTTCGTCTGTATCAAATATCTTCCTAGTACCATCAGGGACTTCCAGTTTCTTTGCTTCGTCAAAGTTATGCCATAACCAGTCAAGCCAGCGCTGTGTTTCGCTTAGTATTGCAAGTTCATATAAATTACCCCTTAGGAGGTTTCCCATATCTGCATGATACATAATAGAAGCAATATCAAAACTGCTGAGATTTATTTCTATGTTTTCCTCATGCGCATCTGCTTTAATATTTTTAAGTAATCTTATTGATTTTCTTAAGCCGCCTAGAGTTGTGTTGCAGCGGTTCTCAATATAATTAATGTGAAGGAACGGCGTGTTATAAATACGCTGGTTATCCTTTTTGTTTAAAATTGCCACTCCTCTGTCAACTTCATTGCCTGTATCTTGATATCTGGCATTGTTCCACCAAACAGCCGGGACTACATCCACATCTCTGGCTAAAGAGCCGCCAGTTATTTTTACTGCTTTAGAGTTTTCAGGGTGAACCTTTGCAGCCGGAAAAGCAGCACTGAGGCTATCTTCAATTTCTTCCCGTAGAATCTGGAGTACATCTACAGCTTTTTTCTTGGATAAAGCATAACTATTTGCTTTGCTGCCTTCGCTTGAAAAAACGAATAGCTGTTCATCAATAGTAAGAATATCTACATCGCTAACGCCTTTAATATGGATGTTAAGCGGTACAGAACCCTGCAAACGAAAGGATGCTGTAATTTCCTTTTTTTCTAATCGATTAGATAGTTGGTTTTCTATCCTTTTCCCAGTTTCGATGCTAACTTTTGTATAAACTGGATCAACTTCCTGCATGGCACCTAAGGAAGGTGCGAATAAGCAGGTCATTTCTTCCCAAGCTGACTCGCTGATTAAAATTTCGCGGATCTGGGCCGATTTTTTTCCCGCAAACACATCGAATCA
>ERZ507072.1275-NODE-1275-length-12851-cov-6.719131_pt1 | contig 12851 bp, 8 predicted proteins | sample MGYA00512864_ERZ507072 | MGnify/ENA metagenome assembly ERZ507072 | reverse complement strand
ATTTCTTGATGAAGTCCACGGTGAAGAAGTGGCGCGAGCAGTCGAGCATCATGCCGCGATAACCGAAGCGGGGCTGGTCGTCTATTCTTACCGGGCTCAGCTCTATGCAGTCTGTCTGCTCTCCGACGGGCACAGATTTGCGCAGCGTCTGAATGCCGTAGAACACGCCCTTCGCTGATCCGCCGGTAATGACGATGCCTTTCTTGTCCACGCTGATGCGATAAGCCTCTTCGCCCATCTTGCTGTCCGTGCAGAGTGTGATGGCGTTTTTCTGCGCCTTGCCTGAAGCTGTGTTAGTGGAGAGCCTTATGCCGGTGGTCTGAGCCAGATAGTCAGCGAGGAACTTTGCGTTACGCTTCATCGCCTCGTCACTGCCAGTGTATATGATGCGTGTGGCTGAGGAGAGCATGAAGGGTTCGCCTTTCTGCATGCTTACGCTTGCAGGCAACGGCACGATGTCGTAGCTCGCCTTGACCGCGGCGCTTGTCGTGGTTGTTATCATTGTCATGATGAGAGATATGATTATTATAATTCTGTTCATACCTAAGTGAATTTGTTTTAGTTTTAAGAAGTCATGGGGTGTGGTGTGTCGTGGCTGCTTATTCTATACATTTTTGTTAAATTGCAAAAGTGCTCCGGCATCACACCGGAACACTTTTTGTTTGATTGTAGTAGTAGTTGTAACTAAATAAGCAGTCATGAGTTAGTTGAAAATCGGTTTTCTCATTTACCGCCGTAGCGGTTATGCTTTGTTTGTTTATGCAAAGTTAACAATTAATTGCCGACCATCAAAGACAATTCATCAAAATCCTCCTTTTCTTTATCTTTTTTAATGCTTTACTCTTCGTAGGCATTTTTTTTAATAAGTGGTTGTGATTTTGGAATAATATAAAAAAGTTGAGAGCTTAGAGCCGTTCTGACTCAAAACTCTCAACATTTATTTCTTAATTGTTTGAATTATCTAACCACCTTCTTCGACTGCTTTGTGCCGTCCTTCATAGTGATGGTGCGGATGTATACGCCCTTGCCCGGACGCAGAATCTGACGTCCTGAGAGGTCGGTGAATGTGATTGACTCCACCTTGCTTTCCTCTGGAGTTGTGGTCTTGATGCCAGTCGGGTCAGAGATGTAGTACTCTGTGATGCCTGACGAGTAAGTTACGGGCTTGCCGTCCACTTCGTCCACGTAGAGAGCTTCCATGCCCACCTTCACCTTCGGCTCGTGGAAGTAGTAGAGGCGGCGTGTGTTGTCGTCAATTTTGTAGAAGTGGAGGTCGTCGTCGAATGTGTAAGGCACGAGGTCCATCTCCTTCTCCACGTTCGGATATTCCTCCGGTGTGAATGTCAGCATCTCGCCATCGATGTAGAAGCTGTAGTAGAGCTTTGACGGGTCAAGGTAGTTGCCGTCCACTGAGTAATAGCTCAAGAGGAACTCCACGCCACCGTATGCAGGTGTCACGCCAGTGTACCAAGGCATATATGAAGAGAACTTCGGAGGCAGCGGGCTGTTGGGCACTTCCACCCACGGGCTGATCAGAGGCACGCGGTAAACGTCGAAGATGTCTGTGCTCTTCAGCGGCTCACGCTCGCCGTCGCTCTGATGGATGCCCATCTTCTGCTTTGAAGAGAGTGTGTTGACTGACGGGTCGTATGTAAATACGAGCGGCTCCTTCACTATATAGGTGCTGTCATAAGCGTCGCCGTATGGAGTGTAGGCTGTCTTATAGTCCACGCGTGAAGCATAAGCATAGCATACTGTTGTGGTGTCGATGCCCACGAACGATGTTGACGGGAATGTCGCTTCGTTGTTCTTCATCGTACCCTTAATCCAGTAACCCTTGAGGTTGGTGGAGAGGTTGCCGAGATATACGTCGTCACCGTCGATGGCATACTTCACGGGCCACTGCTGTGCCTGGTCGTTGAGGTCCATGTAAAGCATCAGACCGTCATACACCTTTGTGTTCTCGGAAGGCTTGGTGGTGTTGTTCTCGATGTTGATGCCCTCGAAGTTGTTTTCGCCGTAACCGGTCCATCCGCCGGTTGGCGTACACATACCGCAAGCCATATTATCGCAAAGCGTCAGCTTGCCGTCTTTCCATACATACTTCAGAGTCTGCGATTCCTCGTCTCTTACGTAAGTTCCGTACTTGTCGGTTTCCTCCACAACCATCTTGTAGAGCTTGCCGTAGCTGGTGACGTCGTTGAAGGTCTCTTCCCAGATTACCTGCGGAAGGTCGAAGGCGATGGTGTCGCCCTGTGCCTTGTAGCCCTTAATCCACGACTTGCCATAGAGGCTGCTGATGGGGTTCTCCAGCCATACAGCTCCGTCCTCGGCGAATACCATACGGGTCCACTCGCCGTGGGATGTATAAGCTTTGGCGTTACCAAAGAAGCCGTAGTAACCCTTCGACGAACGGTAAAGATTTACTACCTCACCTTTTGGCTTTTCGGTGAAGGGCTTCTCATCCTGTGCCGACACTGAGGTTAATGAAAGTGCGGCAAGACATACGGAAAGTAAAGTTTTTTTCATGATGCTTTTTTTACTTATTACTTATTATTTATAACTTATTATTTTTTTATTGAGACTCTCAACTCTCAACTGTTAAAGCATCGCTTTCACAGTATGAGCAGTTCCTCCCTGCTCCAGTCTGAACACGTAGACGCCGTGGCTGAGCTGTGAGAGGTTGACGGTCTGTCCGCTGGCTGTGATTTTCTTGGCTGCCACCTTCTGTCCGGTGGTGGTGTAGATGCTGAGTGTGGCGTTGCCCTTGGCGGCGTACATCACCCGTGCGGTGCGTGCGTTGCGGTCTGTTGTGATGCTGAACAGCTGTACGTCAGCCTGCGTGTCGCTGATGCCGGTCTTGCCAGCTGCAATCTGCAGACCTGCGTAAGCATCTATCTTGCCTGCGCCCCATTTGTTGCGGTCGCATGAGTCAGCGCTGCCGGTGTTATAGTCATGGCGTGACGAAGCATTCAGAATGGAGCGGATGTCAGCCGGGGTGAGTGTCGGGTTGGCTTGCAGCCAGAGTGCCACGGTGCCAGCCACGAAGGGTGACGACATTGACGTACCCATGTTCACGTCATAATAGTCGTTGCCGTAGCTGCTCTTGTCCACCGTTGTCAACGGGAAGAATCCCTGATAATACTTTGATGTAGCTGAAACGATGGCGCATCCGGGAGCTGCTACGTCCGGCTTGTAGCGTCCGTCTGTTGTGGGACCGCAACTTGAGAAGAGCGAACGTTCGCCGAGATTGCCCACCACCTCAGGATTGAGGTCGTACACGTTGCCCATGAAGTTTTGATAGCTGTCTTTGGTGTTATACGATCCTGCCGTGATGACGTCAGGACTGATGCCGCCAATCTCTGCTATGGTGTAGTTGGCATCGCCGTTTGTCCATCCTGTCTTGCCCTCGCTGAGGAAGTTGCCCGTCACGTCACAGTTCCACATGTGCACGGTGCTGCCCTCGCTGCCGGTTACCACCAGTCCGATGCGGCGGTTGTTGTCGAAGCTGGATGTGCGATATAGCGCCAGCACCTCCGGGCGGTCGTTGTGCGAGTCCACCTGCAGAGCCATCTGCACGTTGCCTTCCACGCCGCATCCGTCTGGGAACGTATATTTCATGTCGGCAGCGCCGTCCGTAGCCACCTCTGACGATTCAGCCAGAATGCTTCCGTCGTTCGTGTCCACCACCACAGCCTTCACCTTCAGCGCAGCGTCCTTGTCGCTCCAGATGTCGATGCGGGCTGTCTTGGCGCCGGCAGAAGCGTCGTTGAAGCCAATCATGGTCTTCATCATTGTGTCGCCCTCCTTGAATGTCTTCGAGGCATGCACCTGCGTAGCGCCCTCGTTGCCGGCAGCGCCCACGATTATTCTGCCCGGACCCACCAGCTCTGCCAAGGCGCGGTCGGTGGCTGATGTGCCGTCGTGCGGACCGAGGTGTGTGCCCAGACTGATGTTTACGACGCATGGCTTGCCCACGCTTTCGGCATAGTCAAACACATACTTGATGCCGTCGATGACGCTGGTGTTCTGCGATGAGAAGCTCACCAGCACGATGTCAGCGTCTGGAGCCACACCATAATATTTAGACGACTGGTCAGAACCTGCGGCTATGCCAGCCACGTGAGTGCCGTGGAAAGTCTCTGACATATCACAGCGTTGCAGTTTCATCTCCTTCAGTGTGGTATATTCAGCGCCATATCCGTATTTTTCGGGTGCGGTGCCACTCGTGGCTGACTGGTCCCATACGCGTGCCACGCGAGTTTCCGTATAGTTGTTCTTGAGGAAGTCGGCGTGTGCATACTCAAAACCGTTGTCCACGATGCCCACCACTACGCCCTTGCCGGTGTAGTCGCCGAGGCTTTCGGTGGCTGTATGGCAAGCGTCCACGTTGGCGTCAGCGCGTGCGTTGTCCATGAGGAGGCGTGCTTCCGTGCCGGCCTGGATGTTCGTCACGCCGTCAATGGCTGCTATGGTGTTGATGGAGGAAATGGGCAGCGATGCCGTTACGACGCCACCAAGGACCGAGCGGACCGTCACGCCGTGCTTGCGCAATTCGTCTGCCACCTTGCTGTCGTCCACGCTGATAAATGCCGATACCATTCTGTCGGCTGGGGCATTCATTCCGTTTTTCTGTACAGCTTCCTTCTTCTGTGCTTCCCAATCGTTCAGCATCAGGCTTGTGTTAGGCGAAAGCTTCTGTGCCTGAGCATGGAAGGCAGCTGACAGTATGACTGCTATAAGTATTTTTCTCTTTTTCATTCTCTTCAGTTTTGTTTAGGGTCCTATTATATATATAGGTTAGTAAGTTTGGCGATTTCACTGCTATCGGGCGCAAATTTAGGTAATTTTTCTCAGACTCACCATTCTTTTAACATTAATCTTTTTCTTTTTTTCTCAAATTTTGTAAGCGAAAGGAGTTATTGGAATAAACTGATATAAGCAAGAACCTGTTCTGTCAACTTTTTCATTGACGGAACAGGTTCTTGCTTATAAAGAGAGAATCATTGGGTCCGTTAACGTCGAACTCACGATATATTACTAATTTTTCTTCTTGCCAGTCAGTCGTGCGAGATATTCAATACCGTAAACCGGCCACATCGGTACTTTGCGTATATTGGTTCTTACGGCAGGAATGTCCAGTGCCATGAACAAGAGCGTCATGATGCCGCTTATCCAGATGATAATACCGTAGATCTGCTTAATGGCCACGTTCATCATGCTTGGCATATAACTGTCCATGAATGCTGTAAAGTCAAACTGCTGCATGTTGATGTGGGTAAGCGTAAGCTGCTGTCCGTAGCGTGCAATATCATCATTCATAAACGTGGAGAACCAGTGTGTGTAGATGCCATAACCGGCGGCTCCTGCCAGATACATGTGGAAGATGTTGAAGACAAACAGTCCCATGAAGAATTGCTCCAGATCGGGAACCGACTCGTCGAGCGACCACATCAGTGTGGCAGCAAGAATGGAGTATGCTGCACCACGACAAATGATAGGCAGACGGAATTGCTCGATATTGACGCCCATATCAAGGGTGAAATACATCAACAGGGCATATGCAAGGATAAACCCAAAACCAATGGCAAAGAGTTTCCAGACTTTCCATTTTAGCACTTTGAGCCACAGTAGGTCGATGGCAATGCCGATATAGAAGCCGGGCAATGCCCAGAGAAACAACTCTTCCTTGGTATGCTCTTCGAGTTTTAGAACCTCAGCGCAGAGTATCTCCTCCAGCGTATGTTCGCATCCAAAAAGAAATTCTCCGACAATTACAACCACCATGATAAGGAGCACATTGCGCAATCTGAATATCTTGAAATCGACGTACGGATTGCTCACTCGCAGCAGGCGATGTATCAATACGCCGGTCAGAAGTATCGCAACACCCACCAGAATGCGAAGCTCGCGACTGTCCATCCACATCTTATAGTCACCATATACGCATATATAACATACCACTAACATTATCAAGCTGATGAGCAGTCCGCTTGGCAAATCAATACCCTTGAGGCTTAAGCGCTGTGGCATAGGACAGAACGGTCGGCATAGCACCAGTTGGACGGTCATAATCAGGCACATGAATCCCACAATGAAGATGTGCATCATCTGCCAAGTGAAATGATAGCCAAACCATGCTGCAAGAAATGCACTACCCTCGATGGAGGTGAGCAGCACGATATGTAGCACTGGAAAGAATACAGCAAAGTCGCGACGAGGCGTAATCCACAGCTGTATGTTGCTCATGTGCTCGAAAGTGCCTTGCAGTTTTGCCATTCCTTCGATGAAACATACCACAAGCAGCAGTGGCATGAAGGTGGTGTGGATGGTGACGAGATTGCACACCGAGACCACTATGGCTGATCCGATGATCAGCTGTTGGTTGGTAAAGCGAAACTTCATGCGGAAAAGCATCGGAAAATAAATCGCCATACCTGCAAGATTGGCATAGAGCAACATCATCAGGTCTTCAATCATAAAATTGGTGGAACCCTGTATGTCCTCAAGCGCACCAAGATACATGCCGCCAGAAAACTGAAAGCCAAACACGCAGAGCACATATATCCACGGCTGAATACATTTAGGAACCCAGTCGCGAAACATAGGCATGGCAAAACCCATGCCGGCTGGAGGGGGAGGAGGTAATGGAAGCATAATCTTCGGATTAGTATTTCACCTCACATTCCAGATTATAGCCGGCACGGAGCTTCTTCATGTCCTCAGGCTTGTTGCCGTCAAACTTGATTCGCACGGAGACACGCTGTTCCACCTTAACGAAATTGCCGGTGGCATTGTCGATTGGCAACAGCGAGAAAGCACTGCCCGTGGCGCTGCTGATACGCTCAACATGTCCTTTGTATTTAACGCCTGGCACCGCATCGGCTTTCATCTCCACCTCAGCTCCTTCATGGATGTTAGGCAGCTGGCTTTCCTTATAGTTGGCTTCCACCCAAATGCTGTTGGCATCTACGATGTTTACCAGCGTCTGACCTGGCTGTACAAGCATGCCTTCCTGAATGTCTTTTGTGCCTACGACGCCATCACATGAAGCGATGATATAGCAATATGAAAGGTTCAGGCGGGCAAGACGGAGTTGTGCTTCGGCTACACTCTCGCCGGCACGACTTTGTCCAAGGCGATGCTTCTGCTCGTTATTGACCACAGCCGTAGCCTGACGGGAGGCTGATGCCTGCGACAGTCGTGCTTGCGCAGCACGATAGCGGCTGACAGCCTGTTCATACTGTGTTTTCACATTGTCAAACTGCTGTTGGGTTACAGCTCCTTTCTTCAGCAAGGCAGCAAAGCGGTCATAGTCTTTCTTGGCATTGTCCATACCTTCTTTAGCCTCTGAAATGCCGGCTGTTGCCACTCGCATACCTGCAGCAGCCACCTGGACATTGTTTTCCACAGTATTCATGCTGGCACTTACAGCCGACGAACCAGACTGCTGACCTTTGACGGTTGCTTCTGCCTGAGCCAGTTGCAGACGAAATTCTGCATCCTCAATCACAACGAGCGTATCACCCTTTTTCACATGCTGAAACTCCTCGAATCTTACTTCCTTGATAAATCCCTGTACACGAGTGTTCTGAGGTGTGACATGCTGTCTCACTCGGGCATTGTCCGTAAATTCCACATTGCCAAAGTGGCTGAAGTTCATAATAACAATGATTGCTCCGACGGCAATCAGACAGATAACAAGAGTGTTGTAAGCGTATTTCTTGATATTTTCCATTTCTATAATTTATTATAATTGTCCTGTGATATATTTCATTTTGTAATATGCGTATGCGATATTTATACGTGCATCCACCTCGTTCAGTTCAGCATCCAGCTTCATATTGCTGGCGTCTATCATGTCTGTGATGAGTGCCAGCTGATTGAGATAACGGTTGTTTACCACTTCATAGTTTTGCTGAGCCAGTTGCACATTCTTCTGCTGGGTCTCCAGTTCCACATAGCTCTGCAGATAGTTGGTATGTGCAGCCTGAACATTATTATTAAGCTGTTTGGCTGCTACAGCTTTCTGTTCTGAGGCTGCTTTACTTTGAAGTTTGGCTTGGTTCAACTTTTTATTGCTCTTGAAAATCGACGACAGTTGGTATTTTACGCCAATGCCCACATACCACACATTGAGATTCTTGTCAATGGGAGGCAGCTCAAAAGTGATAGGACCGTTCAGATTATTCTGAGCCACCACAGCCACCTTGGGCAACAGTTCGCTCTTGGCAAGCTTTTCCTGCTGTTTTGCCATTTGTTCATTGACAGCCACCATTTGCAGTTGAGGGCTTGTTGCCTCTGCTGTCTGTTGCCAATAATCTTCGCTGTCCTTATTAAATACTGCTGTGGCAACATCATCAGTAGGGTCTATCTCTTCTGTCTGGTCAATGCCGAGCGTGTTGCAAAGTTGGTGATTCAGAATCTTACGAGTGTTCTGCAGCTTGGTAAGATTTAGCTTCAGTGTCTCCATTTGCAGTTCATAACGAGTGATGTCGTTTTTGAGAGCCACACCTTGCTGATGCTTCTCTTTGATATTCTCAATAAGTTTCTGAGTAAGCGCGATATTGCTTTTGAGTACCTTCTCACGATTGGCAATCTTCTCCAAGTCAAGATATTGCCCCAATGCTATAAATCGCTGATTCTGTTCGTTGAGTGTCAGGTCTAATTGGGCTTGCTTAGCTCTGAGTTCTGACATACGTATGCCAGCATTGATAGCTCCACCGGAATATATTGTTTGCTGCACATCCAGCAGAAACTGATTTCCAAAATGCGGGGAAGTGAGGTTCTGTGCATTGGTAAAGTCACGGTCTGTCATTAAGGCATTGCCGATGTAGCTTGCACTGAGTTGGGCACTGATGTCTGGCAGTCGTTGGCTCTTTGCTGCTTTGATGCCTTCTTGCGCAGCGTCTACGGAAGTCTTTCCGGCCCGAATGCTGGTATTGTTTTTGTCTATCAGTTTAAACATTTCTTCGATGCTCATCCTGTGCTGAGCCGAAGCTGATAGGGTAGAGGCGAGAAACATCGCCAAAATCATTCTGTTATTCATATTCTCTTTGAATTTTCGAGTGCAAAGTTACAGGTTTTTGGAGAGCGTAGACTTACAAAAATGTAGTCAGAACTTGACAATACGGGAAATATAAGGCGTTTTATGTCAATTCCTACATCTATAATTGACACTATTTATTTGCTGTAGTATTCTCTTTTTCTTAACTTTGCAGCGTGAACGAAACAGAATTTATAATTTTTGATAAATCAGCGATAGATAAGGAAGTTCATGCAATCGACCATGGTGCTATCGTATATTCACACTCGGGTAATGCTCGAGTGCGAATCAATTTTGAGTATTGGGATTTAAGTAGTAAGGATGTCCTTATCTTCTTTCCTGGAGATATGGTGAAATGGGAAGTCGTAGATGATGACTTTTCTGCATATGTTATCAGATACAGTAGTGATATCCTACGTTCAGCAAGCATGAATGTGGAGCATGCCGTCTATGATTCACTGAAGTCTGACAGGCGCTGTGGGTATGAATATCTGATTAATGAAGTGGTGGACAGCATGTTCCGTATATTCAAGTTCTATTTTACAGTAGAACATTACTCCATGACTGATCGTATAGTAGCCTTGCAGTTGCAGGCGTTTTTCTTGGGCTTTTACGATTATCTTCTCTCCAATCCACGAGAAGACCTTCGAAGTAAGGGCACTCAGCGCAGTGATGAGTTGTTCAATAGATTCATGGATTTGCTGGAACATGAGTACAATAAGGGGCATGAAGTGAATTATTACGCTGACCGTATGAGTATTACGCGAAGATATCTTGGCATTATCGTAAGAGGCAAGACAGGTATGTCTCCAAAGCATATTATCGACGAATATATTATTCTGAGATTAAAGTTGGTGATGCGAACATCTAAGCGTAGTTTGAAGCAGATATCCCACGACTTCCATTTCTCAGATCAGACAGCACTAACACGTTATTTCCGTACACATGTAGGCATCTCTCCACAGCAATATAGATTGAAATAATAACTGAACTTTTGCAAGCGAAAGGGGTTATAGGAAGAAACGGATAGAGGAGTGGTTGAGCTAAGAAGATGTCCTCGTCACTCGACAAAAGTGTATCAATGCACAAAAAAATCGAGTCATACCATCGTGTTCTGAATAAATGTTTATATCTTTGCACTCGACAAAAATGTATCAATGCACAAAAAAATCGAGTCATGGAGATAAAACGCGACATACATCTTAATCGGATTATAGCCCGAAAAGGCAACGGAATGATAAAGGTAATCACCGGTATGCGCCGTTGTGGAAAGTCATACCTGCTGTTCACCCTTTTCTATAACTATCTGAAAGAACATGGTATTGACGATGCACACATCATAAAAGTTGACCTTGAAGACCGCAGAAATGCAGCATTGAGAAATCCTGATGCCTTGCTTCAATATATAGATTCCCGAATGACAGACAGTCTTCCTTATTTCATTCTTTTGGATGAAGTACAGTTTGTACGGGAGTTTGAAGATGTGCTGAACAGTTACCTGAAGATACCGAATGCTGATGTGTATGTCACTGGTAGCAATGCCAAGTTTCTATCTAAGGATGTCATAACGGAATTTCGTGGACGTGGTGACGAAATACACATCACTCCACTAAGTTTCCAAGAGTTTTCTTCGGTAAAAGAAGGAAGCCAGGAGTCGCTGCTAATGGAATATCTGACATACGGAGGACTTCCACAGGTGGCAGCTATGACTGATTCGCAACAGAAAATAGAGTATCTGAAAAATTTATTCACACATACCTATATCCGAGATATCAAGGAGCGTTATGACATTCAAAAAGACGATGACTTAGAAGAACTGATAAGTCTTATCGCCTCCAATATTGGAAGTCTGACAAATCCCACAAAACTGGAAAACAGTTTTAAGTCTGTCAAACGGAGTGTATTGTCAAAGGACACCATAAAGATTTACCTTGATCTGTTGCAAGATGCTTTCTTGATAGAAAAATCCACAAGATATGACATCAAAGGGAAAAAATACATAGACACTCCATCCAAGTATTACTTTACAGACTTGGGACTTCGTAATGCGCGTCTGAACTTTCGCCAAACGGAATTCACTCATTTGATGGAGAATGCCATATACAATGAACTTCGTCTTCGTGGACTTTCTGTCGATGTCGGTCAAATAGTAATTCAGAAAAGTGTGGAAGATGGCAAACGCCAACGTTCCACACTCGAAGTTGACTTTGTATGCAATCAAGGCTACAAACGCTACTATATACAGTCTGCTTATGCACTGCCAACAGAAGAAAAAAAGGAGCAGGAGCTAAACTCGTTGCTAAAAATCAATGACAGTTTCCCGAAGATTGTAATTGTCGGTACGTCAACACCTACATATCAAACAGAGGAAGGCATAACCATAATGAATGTCTACGACTTCTTGATGAATACAAACAGTCTTAATGTCTGAAAGAATTCGGGAAGTACTGATTATGGCTTCACTGTTCAATCTTCCATTTGCAGTCACCATACCTGTCTATTATCTCGCTTTCTCTAATAGATGAAGGAGGCCAGTCGTGGGTATGCATAAAGGTCTGTTCTTGTGAATTCCATTGCAATAATGTGTTGAACCAAGGCGATGTCCTAAGTAGAGTCTGCATTCAGACTGGAAAACATGTTTTTTTGACATGAAGACATGTAGACATGTTTTTTGTTTCAATGGAAAGGAACGTGAAATATAATAAGTAATGCAAACAGCATCATTATAACATTTAATTTTAGTATCTTTGCTTGTTAATCATAAAGACTCTACACGATTATGTCTAAGAAATACACTCAAACACAACAAGTGATAGATACACTTCGCAATAATGGAGGATATGCCACGCTTGGTAATCTTTATCATTTAGTAGACACAACATCGTGGGCTACTAAGACCCCTAATGAGTCTATTCGAAGAATCGTGCAAGAGTCTAATGAAATTTTTAGAATTCAACCAGGTCTTTGGGCATTGGAGGAAAATCGTGAAGAGGTTATGAGAAAGTTTGACATCCAAACCAAAGAGGCAAAGGATGACGAATGCTTCACGCATGGGTATTATCAAGGTCTAATTATTGAGATTGGAAACATGAAAAACTTTATGACCTATGTACCAGCACAAGACCTGAATCGTAAATTCTTGGGAGAACCATTGGTACAGTTTTGTTCAACCATTCAAATTCCAGAATTTACCTATAAACAATTGACCGACCGTGCGCGAACGGTAGATGTCATTTGGTTTAATGAGCGTACAATGCCTAATAGCTTTTTTGAGGTTGAACATTCTACAGATATTCAGAATTCTGTGGCTAAATTTTGTGATTTGCAGGATTTTTCCAGTCGTTTTGTTATTGTTGCACCTCAAAATAGAAAGGCGCAATTCGACAAAGTTATGGAAAGAACAGTATTCAAGGACTTTAAAGCACGTGTTATGTTTTGTAGTTATGAGAATATAATAAAACAATACGAGTTGATGTGTGCTGAACAAAGGATTGGGGGATTGCTTTAAATGCGTGTGATCATATTTTAACTTATGGGTATATGCAGCGTTTTTATATAATACGTTGATAGTCAGAGATTGTATATCTTGTTGAAAATGATCAATTTAGATCAATTATGTTAATCAATGATCAAGTAGACTTCTTCTTCTTTTTTTATTGTAGTTTTGTGCCAGTTTATGAGGTACAACGTTACGATAAAGGAATTGCTTGCAAGGAGTTTGCAGGTGGAAGCCGATTCTGTCTCTGATGCAGAGTCGGCAGTAAAGAGATTGTATCGTAATAGTGATGTTGTATTGTCGGCAGAT
>ERZ507072.1269-NODE-1269-length-12897-cov-5.052562_pt1 | contig 12897 bp, 7 predicted proteins | sample MGYA00512864_ERZ507072 | MGnify/ENA metagenome assembly ERZ507072 | reverse complement strand
TGCCGCCGGTGGCCTTCAGACGAGCCTGGACCTCCGGGATCTTGATCATTTCCTCGAGCACGTCCACCGAGTTCTGCAGATCCTCAAGCTGCTCGAACAGCGGAATCACGTCGATGGTGGGCACGTCCTCCGGGTGGGAGAAGGCCAAGCGGTTGAGCTCGTAGACATCCTTGATGTTCTGGGCACTCTTGGTGAAGGAGATGATGTAGCGGCGGGCGGCCTTGAGGCCGTTGCGCTTCTGGATGGCACCGAGGGCGCGGAAGGTGTCGAGCACCTCGTGCGTCATCGGCTGCAGTTCGCCGCGCTCGCCGTGCAGGCCGTGCTCGCGGATATCCGCAAGGGCGCGGGCGTGCACCACGGAGTGCTGACGGAACTCCATCTCCACCATGTGGAAGCCGAAGGTCTCGGTCTGCCAGATCAGATCCTGCAGCGGGCCGTAAGCGGAACGCTTGGCACCGGCGGCGGCCAGCGAACGCTGGACCACCTTGAGGTCGGCGAGGAAGTCGTCGCAGGAGTGGTACATGAGGTCGGCGTCGCGCTCGATGGTGTAGTGCAGACGGTCGGCCATCACCAGCATGACCGCGCGGTGCATCTCCTTGGTGGAGATCAGGGCGGCCTTGTCGGTCAGACGCTCGCTCATTTCCTTCTGGTGGCTCCAGAGGCTCTTGAGCTCGGCGCTCGGCGGCGTGGTCTCGGCTTCCATCGTGAGGTTGCGGCCCACGGTGCGGGTGGCTTCCTCAAGGGCGGCGATTACGTGATCGGAGAACTTGCGGGCCACGGCGCGGCTCACCTTGGCGGTGACGTTCGGGTTGCCGTCGCGGTCGGAACCGATCCAGCTGCCCGGGTGGAAGAACGCGGGGCAAGCGGGCTCGACGAGACCGGCCTTATCGCCCAGGACCCAGTCGTCGAAGCGACGGTAAACCTTGGGGATGGTGTTGAACAGCGTGTTGTCGAAGATGTCGAGAATTGTGTCCGCTTCCTCAACCGGGGTCGGCTTCTTCAGCGCGATTGGAGAAGTGCGGAACAGGGCGTCGATTTCGTTGTAGAGACGGCGCAGGCATTCCTTCTTATCCGAGCCGCCGAGGCGCTTGTACTCCTCAAGCAATTCGGAAACGCGGCGAATCTTGCCTTCCACGGCCTTACGACGGGCCTCAGTGGGGTGCGCCGTGAAGACGGGGTGGAATTCGAGCTGGTTGAGCAGTTCCTTGGCCTTGGCCGGGCCAGTCTCATTGATGAGCTGGTGGTAAGCGACGGTGAGCTCGTTGATCGGGTCGACCGCCTGGTCAACGGGCACGTTGTTCTCGCGCTCGTGGAGCACGGAAACGCGGTAGTTCTCCTCGGACAGGTTTGCCAGATGGAAATACGTGGCGAACGCGCGGGCCAGCAGCTGGGCGTCGTGCAACGTCATGTTGTCGATGACGTTCACGGCCTCCTTCAGGCCATCCTGGTCGGGGTTCGGATCCTTCAGCTCGGCGAAATGCTCGGCGCTGGCCTCCACCGCGTAATGACGCACGGTGTCGAACGTAGACAGCAGTTCGGGGTTGTATTCGCCCAGTACGTTACGCAGGATCTCAAGACACAGATCCATGTCGTACTTCAGGCTTTCGGGAAGATCATGCTCCTCCGGGCCCTTTCGGCCGGTCCCGGTAGTGACGATGGCGGCGTCAGCGGGAGTGATCTGTTCTTCAGGTGTTGCCATATAACCTCCTTTGCCGAATAACAGGTTGCTCGGTCTACTGGTCGTCTGCGGCTCCTCCGCAGTTGTTGAGACCAGTCGTTGCGAGCCCACAGCCCATATTCAACGTGGTTGTTGTGTGGGCAATAGTGTATCCCCGCGAAATCGCTTTTTACGTTACGAAGTCCATATAGTGCGCCAAGTTGTCCACCTATAGAGACCGAATATCGGACAGCATATGAGACACTGTCCGATTCGCGGAAGATTTGAGCACCTTACGATTGCTGGCGGGGGAGGCAGGGAGTAGTAATGAGGGATGTGAGCGAACAGAAGAAAAAAAGTGCGTCCGAAGCGAAAGGCGCAACGGCTGTACGTAAATTCCACACCCACTCCATTCCGCTGGACATGGAAGATATTGCGCGCGATTGGGAAAAACCGGTGGTGGACGCCGGTATCGCCGCCAAAGCCAGCGTGATTGTACGAGTCGGCATGCTGGACCTGGGAGCCGGCACCGGCTCCTTCCGCGTGCGTGAAATGATGCACCGCATCGCCTACCCGCTGGGCGTGCACGTACGCGCCGACGTGAACCTGACGGATATCGAGGCCACCTGCACGGATGGTCGTAACCGCATCACCGAAGTCGTGGATTTGCCGACCACCGGCGTGAACACCGAACGTATCTGGCTGCTGGAACATTTCGCCGACTGGTTCTCCGTGAATCTCGGCAAGGGGTCGATGTATCACGTCGATTCGCAACTGTCCGATGGCGTGGTCAAGCATTTGGACGAACGTGACGCTTCGCAGTATTCGGCCGATCTGGCCAAGCGCCTACGCGAACGTGCCAAGGCCGAGGCTGAGGCGGCCAACGGCAGCGTGGACGAGGCGCTGGATCTTGCGTTGAAAACCAAGGTACTCGTGACCTCCGTGGCCAAGTCCTTGGATGATGACAATGAAGAAGCCCACCGACTTTTGGCGGACAGCGCGGAAGTCACTCCGGTCGAAGACAAAGCGGCCGAAGAGAAGGCCTACGACGATGCCGAAGTGTTTACCGGTGACTCCAATGAGTCGATTGAATCGGCGAACGCGGCGAATGCCGAGGCGGGCGCTGAGGGCGCGGCGGCGAACGGCGCAACCGCCGAAAGCCCTGCTGCAAGCAGTACGAAGCGCAAGAATCGCGTGCCCAAGGAATACGCCGAACACTTCAACGAGCGCTCCGACGAAGAGAAGGCCAAGGGCGGTATCACCGTGCGGCAGGCGCACGAGCGACTCGATCTGATTGAGCGCCGCAAGCCGCTGTACAAGCCGTGGTTCTCCGGTCTGGCCTCCGCCCTAGCCTGCGCGGCCTTCGTGTTCCTGCTCGGCGGCGGCCCATACGACATGATCGGTGCGTTCGTGGGCGCGGGCCTTGGCCAGTGGATGCGTCGCCGGCTGTTTGCATACCATCTGAACCAGTTCTTCGTCACCTTTGTGTGTGTGGCCGCGGCGGCGCTCGCCTGCACCGGCACCCTGCGACTCATCGGCATTTTCGACCCAGTCGCGCTCTCGCACGATACGGCCTACATCGGCGCCATGCTGTTCGTGATCCCCGGTTTCCCGCTCATCACAGGCGGACTCGACATGGCGAAAATCGACTTCCCCTCGGGCATCCAGCGCGTGGCGTACGTGCTGTGCATCATCCTGATGGCCACGCTGGCAGGCTGGGCCGTGGCCGTGATGGTGCACCTGCACCCGGAAGGCTTTGAGCCACTGGGGCTTGACCCGTGGGTCAACGGATTGCTGCGATTCGTGGCGGCGTTCGTCGGCGTGTGGGGCTTCTCCGTGCTGTTCAATTCGCCGCAGCGCATGTGCCTGACCGCCGCCCTGATCGGTGCGATCACGGACACGCTGCGCTTGGAATTGCAAGACTTCAACGTGGCACCCGAGATGGCTACCTTCATCGGCGCGTTCCTGGCGGGCATTCTGGCATCGGCGTGGCGTTCATCCGTGCGACGTGGCTGGCTACCGCCGCACCTCGGCTACCCGCGCATCTGCCTGACCGTGCCGTCGATCGTGATCATGGTGCCCGGTCTGTATATGTACCGTGCCATGTGGTACCTCGGCAGCTTCCAGACCATGAATGCGCTGGACTGGGCGTTCCGTGCGTTCATGGTGATTATCTGCCTGCCGATCGGTTTGGCGATGGCCCGCGTGGTGACCGACAAGTCCTGGCGCTACGACATCTGACCGTCATCTTGGCTCCCCTCAGGTGGGGAGCTCGGATAAAACAGCGTCTCAGTATGGAAACGGTGGAAGGTGCTTGAGCCCTTGTATCCACTACCATCAGGCGAAGTGCGTTGCGGCCGTATTCACGGTTGTGACGGTCTGTATGACGCCGCTCCGGCGTCAATCGCATATCAGCACGCATATCAGCACATAGTTCTGCCATGGCGGTAGCCGCTTGGCGTCATGATTGGGGAGGTGTCGCAGTTGGCCAACGATTTCTGGATTCTGCTGGCCATGGTCATCTATTTTGCGGCCATGCTGTCCATCGGATTCATCTACTCCAAACGCTCCAACTCCTCTTCCAAGGAATACTTTGCGGGCGGGCGCGGCGTGGGGCCGTGGCTCACGGCCCTGAGCGCCGAAGCCTCCGACATGAGCGGCTGGCTGCTGATGGGCCTGCCGGGCCTGGCCTACTTCACCGGCGCAGCCGACCCGATGTGGACCGCCATCGGCCTGGCGCTCGGCACCTATCTCAACTGGAAGCTTGTGGCCCGGCGACTGCGCCGCTACTCGGTAGTGGCCGGCGATGCCATCACCATTCCTGACTTCTTCGCCAAGCGTTTCCATGACAAGAAGGGCGTGGTCTCCACCATCGCGGCCGTGATCATCCTGGTGTTCTTCAGCGTGTACGTGGGCAGCTGCTTCGTGACCGTGGGCAAGCTGTTCGCCACGTTGTTCGGTTTCGACTACCACGTCATGATGATCATCGGCGCGGTGGTCGTGTTCGTCTACACCGTGGTGGGCGGCTACTTGTCCGTGGTGATGACCGACTTCATTCAAGGCATGCTCATGTTCTTCGCGCTCGCGGTGGTGTTCATCGGCACCGTGGCCAGCGCGGGCGGCATCGACAACACCGTGGAATTCCTGCGTGCCATCCCCGGCTACCTGTCCGGCACGCCGGTGGCCGCGCCCAAGCTGGACCCGGCCACCGGCCAGCAGCTCGTCGAGGCGGGCAAGGCCGTGTTCGGCGCGCCCTCCGACTACGGCATCATCACCATCATCTCCATGCTGGCGTGGGGCCTGGGTTACTTCGGTATGCCGCAGGTGCTGGTGCGCTTCCTGTCCATCCGCAGCGTGGAAGAAGTGCGCAAGTCCCGAATCATCGCCACCTCCTGGTGCGTGATTTCGCTGGGTTGCGCAGTGTGCATCGGCTTGGTGGGGCGTGCGATGATGCCCACCGAACTGCTGACCTCCACCGATGCGGAAACCATCTTCATCGTGCTGGCGCAGACCCTGCTGCCGAGCTTCATGTGCGGCGTGGTGGTCTCCGGCATTTTCGCGGCCTCGATGAGCTCCAGCTCCTCGTATCTGATCATCGGCGCTTCGGCCATGGGCGAGAACATCTTCCGCGGGCTGCTGCACCGCAAGGCCACCGACAAGCAGGTCATGATTGTGGCCAGGGTCACGCTGGTGGTCATGTTCCTGTTCGGCATTCTGGTGGCATACGACCAGAACTCGTCGATCTTCCAGGTGGTGTCTTACGCGTGGGCCGGGCTTGGTGCCTCATTCGGCCCGTTGATGCTGTGCTCGCTATACTGGCGTCGCGCCAACAAGGCCGGCGCCGTGGCCGGCATGCTGTCCGGCACGGCGGCCGTGCTGATCTGGCACAACCTCGTCAAGCCCTTGGGCGGCGTATTCGCCATCTATGAGCTGCTGCCGGCGTTCATCATTTCGCTGCTGTTCATCGTGGTGGTTTCGTTGCTGACCGCCAAGCCGAACAAGCGCATGCTCTACGAATTCGACCACTACATGGACGATCCGCTGCCCGGCACCCTGCCGTCCGGCACCGTGCTCGTCGACGAGCCCATGGAAGCCATGGAGTCCGAGGTCCGCAGCGGCAAATGACACGTGCCTGCTGTGCGGTCGGCTCGTATGGCAGAGGAGTGGCTTTTTTGTGGTTCGGCAGGAACCATTGAGGCCAAAACGGACTTCGAGGGGCTGATTTGACGTTCTGGAGAGATCTACTTCCGTTTCAAGGGGCTGATGCCTGAGTAGACGCGGCTCCAAAACGGCGGAATGGCGTTGACGTAAGGGCATTGATACACGTGGTCTACCGGATGATCAGCCCCTTGAAACGGAAGTAGACCTCCGGCGGAGGCCAAATCAGCCCCTTGAAATGGGTTTTGAATACCGTAGCGCGGTGCGGACGGTGCGGACTGACTCTACCGGGCTTATTATTCCTGCGTCGTCGGAATAATTGGCAGCAGAGGCTCGAATTTCAGCCGTTTGTACAGTGGAATACGGCGTAGCTTTCGGACATCGCTAATTTGCTGGGTAGTTTGCCGCATCGTGAGCTGGACCGTTTTGCCCGTAACCTCCTGTATCCTTTCGGCAACTCTTCGGGCAAGGGCCTCTTCTCCCGCTTCGTCGCCAATATCTAATTTGGTGACTTGAATGTACTTCCAGCCAGCATCTTCGATCATCTGGCGGCGTCTCGCGTCATTCAGCCATTGCCCGGCATGATGAGAGCCTTCGTATTCGATACATATCTTGAATTCAGGGTATGCAAGATCGAGATATATGGGTCTGGTGTTGTTTCCTACGAATATTGGATAATTCACCTGCGGGCAATTCAGACCGTATTTCAAGAGAACCAAACGAGTTCGTGTTTCCATGGAGGAATCTGTGCCCGCGCGCGCCAAAAGTAGGGCGCGACGGCATTTGTTATACCCGCGGAACAAATACGAATTGGTGCCATTCTCTTTGTCGGCTCGCACCTGGGCCTCGGCCTCATCGAGATACAGAGAAAGGGCGTCGATGGTTGTTCTGCAGAGCCTTCGATCTCGTCGCATCATGGAATCAGCGAGAACGATGAGTTCTTCAAGTTCGAGATACGCGGAGAGCATGGCCCATGTGCAAGCTGGTGAAGTGCATGTGAATTGTCCCTCGATTATGACCGTGTCTAGTGGAAAAGGCCATACAACCACTTTGACCCCCACAATGTGCCGTTTGTCATTGGCGTGTGGAACCGCAACAATGGTTGTAGTTGCAAGGCCTCTGTGTTTGCTTGATATGCGGGGTACTTCAATTGACAAAAGCTCCAACGCTGTTGTCAGGGCATAGGGTGGGCGCCATGCGCTTCGTCGTTGAACATCTGCGCACGTCTGCATTCGTTGGTACTTCTGCATTGTCAGCTCGGTCAATGCCGTTGAGCTACCCATGATGATCACCCCTTCGTGATGTTCGCTTTGTCCTCGCAGTGTAGAGTCCGGCTACCGGCCCTGTCTACCGCCCCAATTTTTCGGTGGATAAATGTGGATAAGTCGGTGGATAAACTATGGGTGTTCATCGCAGTTGCAGGCCATCCCGCAATTACATGGAACGTAGGGGTTTGCAGGCAGCCAGCGGGAATCGCCGTCGACGGCGCGATTCAACTTGGACGAATCTCCATGGCGTTCATGCAAAGGTGGCATGATGGCCGGTATGAGTAGCTTGGTGCGTATTGTCAATGCCGGTGTTCCGGGGTCTCAGGACCGCGTGGATGTGGTGCTTCGCGATGGGGTTGTTGCGTCTGTCGGCCCTGCTGGAACGGTCTCGGCTTCGGACAGCACGATGCAGACTAAGGCGCATACGACATCGTTGGAATACGCGACGAATGCCATTGCTTCTGGCAGCGTCTCAATCCCAACGTCGGCCGCCGCACCCGCCGACGAAACCACCATCGACGCCGACGGCCTGTGGGTTATTCCCGGCCTGTGGGACTGCCACACGCACTTCACGCAATGGGCTAAGACGCTGGGCCGACTGGACCTCATCAATGCCCGTTCCGCCGCCGAAGCGATGGACATGTTGCGCCGTCATCTGGATGAGCGCCGCGCCGCCGACACGCTTGACCCAGATGCCTTCGTGGTGGGCATGCGATTCCGTCACTCGCTGTGGGCCGACGACGAGCAGCCCACACTGGCCGCAATTGACGCCGTGACCGGCGAACAGCCGGTGGCCCTCTCCAGCGCGGACATGCACTGCGGATGGGTGAATTCCGCCGCGGCCCGCAGGCTTGGCGTACATGTGGACGAATCCGGTCTGGTCGGTGAACTCGAATGGTTCAACGCCTACACCGCCTTCGACAAGGTGCCGGGCGCTGCTGAAGAGACTGACCGTCTGCTGCGCGAGGCCGAACAGGACGCCGCAAGCAAGGGCGTGGTGGGCATCCGCGATTATGAAATGGCCGAAAACATCGATACATGGATCAATCGTTTCGCGGCCGGCATTAACGGTTTGCGCGTGGACGCCGGTGTATACCCCGAGCGGTTGCGAGCCGCCATTGACGCGGGTTGGCATACCGGCAAGGAATTGCCGGGCAGCGCCGGGCTTGGCCATGTGGGCGCCATGAAGCTCATCTCGGACGGATCGCTCAACACCCGCTCCGCCTACTGCTCCACGCCGTATTCGGGCATCGAGCCGCTGACGTATGGCACGCTGAGCTACACGCCGCAGCAAATCGAAGACTATATGCGCCTAGCCACCGAGCATGGCTTCGACATTGCCTGCCACGCCATTGGCGACGAAGCGAACACCATTGCGCTCAACGCAGTCGCCGCCACGCACGCACATGGATCGATCGAGCATGCGCAGATGCTCAAACCCGTCGATATCCCGCGTTTCGCCGAGCTGGGGCTCACGGCCAGCATCCAGCCGCAGCACGCCATGGATGACCGCGACGTCATCACCCGTTTCTGGGCCAACCCGGCCGGCATCCCTTATCCGTTCAGGGCCCTCCACGACGCCGGTACCACGCTGCGCATGGGCTCGGATGCGCCCGTGGCCCCGCTGGACCCGTGGCTGGCCATTTCCGCCGCCGTGCTCGGCACCGAAAGCTCTGACCGCGAGCCGTTCCAGCCCGAGCAGTGCCTCGATGTGCATACCTCGCTGGCAGCCTCGACCGCCACTGGCCGTGACCGCCTTGCATCCGGCGACCCGGCCGATGTGGTGTTGCTGGACGCCGACCCATACGCCGCCGATACTCCGGAAGCCATGCGCGCTATGCCGCAACACGTCGTAATGACATTGCTGTGCGGGGAGCGTACGTATTGATGCAAGCCATCGGCATGAAGTGAACAGAGGTCCGTCTTGATAGCCGCGTTGCACGGAAAAACAAGAAATCCGCCCCTCGAAGTGAAGATAGGACACAGCAGACGCCGCAATACAAAAACGCCGTGTCAGTTGCCCAGTTGGGGCTGACACGGCGTCTTGCTACGAGCGGCGGGAAAATCAGTACTTCATGCCCATGGCCTCGCGCACCTGGTCGAGGGTCTCCTCGGCGATGGCGTTGGCGCGCTTGTTGCCGTCGTGCAGGATGTCACGAATGGAATCCATGTCCTTGGCCAGCTCGGCGCGGCGCTCGCGGTGCGGGGCCAGGAACTCGTTGACTGATTCGATGACGTATGCCTTGAGCGCGCCGGCGCCGGAATCACCGATCTCCTCGGCGATGTCCTTCGGGTCGCGGCCGGTCACCAGGCCGGCGGTGGTCAGCAGGGCGGAGACCTGCGGGCGGGCAACCGGGTCGAAGGTGATGCGGCGCTCGGAATCGGTCGGGCTCTTCTTGATGAGCTTGGCGGTTTCCTCGGCGGTGGCGCCCAGCATGATGGAGTTGCCGTACGACTTGCTCATCTTGCGGCCGTCGAGACCCGGAATCTCCGGTGCCTCAGACAGAATGGCGGCCGGCTCCGGGAACACCGGGTTCTTCTTGGCGTAACGCTCGTTGAAACGGCGGGCGATGGTGCGCGTGATTTCCACGTGCGGCAGGTTGTCCTTGCCGATCGGCACGACATTGGCCTTGCAGAAGAGGATGTCGCACGCCTGATGCACCGGGTAGGTGAGCAGCAGACCGGTCAGCGCGTGGCCGGACGCCTCCATCTCGGACTTCACGGTCGGGTTGCGGTGCAGCTCGGCCTCGGTGACCAAGGACAGGAACGGCAGCAGTAGCTGGTTCTCGGCCGGCACGGCGGAGTGGGTGAACATCATGGTCTTGTTCGGATCGATGCCGGCGGCCATGTAGTCGAGCACCAGGTTCAGCACGTTGTCTTGGATGTGCTCGGTGGTGTCGCGGTCGGTGATCACCTGGTAGTCGGCGATGATGATGTTCGTGTTGACGCCGCGCTCCTGCATGGCGACACGCTCACGGATCGAGCCGAAGTAGTGGCCGAGGTGCAGCCGGCCGGTCGGGCGGTCGCCGGTCAACATGGTGAAGGACGACGGCTTGGCCTCCAGCTTGGCGAGCGTTTCGTCCGAACGCTTTTTGGCCGCGAGGAAGCTCGCGCTCATCTCATTGCCTGCCGCTGTCAGTTGCTGCTCGTCGGTCATGCGAAAATCCTTTGAATATGCCCTAAATAAACGCTTTTTATGGTAAAAGTGTGAGCCGACAACGAACAAGCCACTATTAGTGGTACTCTCTATTGTTGATGAATCGAACAGCACAGTAATCGCAGGGGGTCAGATGGGCCGCGGACGTCAAAAAGCAAAACAGCAGAAAATTGCCCGAAAGCTCAAGTACCTGACCACCGATACCGACTACGATGAGCTGGCAAAAGAGCTGAGCGAGCAGGAGCCGGGAATGGGCTCTCCTGACCCGTTCGCCGACATCGATGACCAGTATGCGGACAAGGATGTGGATTCCGCTGCTGATGACCACGCTTCCGGTGCCGCCGAGGCAGCTCCCGCTACGCAGGAGGATGACCTCGACGAGTACGCCAAGTGGGCTGCCGAAGCCGCCGCAAAGGCGACCAGCGGCGAGTTCCCGGCCTCCGCGCCTGCCGCACCGAAGCCGGCCCCGCGCAAGCCGATTCCGATGCCCATGCCTTCCGCGCTCAAGCCCAAGAAGAGCTGAACGCCGGTCTTCTCGTAATAATCCCCTTGTGCTTGGTTGAGCACAAGGGGATTTGTGGTTATGGCTGATGGTGCCGCCGCTGGTGGCTTACTTACGCTTCGCGCCTCACAGCGGCAGCAGGTCGCTCAGGTCGTCGCGCTCGCCGACCGCGCTGATGTGGCCGGCGTCCTTTTCCTCTGCCCATGTGGTGATGCCGCAGGCCAGCCGCAGCCAGACTTCCGGGTCCAGCTCGATGACGTCCGGCGGGGTCAGGTTATGCGGGTCCGATTCCGGGCCGTCCAAGATTTTGACCGCCCCCCACGGCGCGACACGCACCTCCACGCCAGGGCCGGGTGCGCGCCGCTCCAGCAGAAACAGCGAGTAGCGCACGGCCATCGCCCACACCGGGCGTGGCAAGACAGGGGAGACGGTCAGACGATGTGGTGTGTTGTCCGCCAGCTCCCGGGCCGCGGCACGCCATTGCACCAGCGCGTCATGCCCGCGTTTCAGGTCTTTTTCAAGAATTACTGCCATGTATCCCATCATGGCACCGGAGCCGGAAGATCTTCCATAATGCAAACGATGGCATACGGTGTGATGCGGAATATCGGGGCATGTGCTACGCTCTAAATGAGAACGTATGCAAGAACGCTCCGCCATCGTCGTTACGGAGAGTTCATGCTTACGTTTGTGCGACGATACCTATCGCGCGGCATAATAAACACGGGCACTTATCCCGGAAGGAAAGTCAGAATGACCGAAATCACCGCACCGAAGTCTCCTGTCACGGCGGAACAATTCGCCGACGAGATTCGTGAACAACTGAAATACACTCAGAACGTCACCACCGAGCAGGCTACCCCTGCTGACGTGTATGTCGCCGCATCCAAGGCCGTGCGCAACCACCTTGCCGACTCCTGGTTCAAGACCCAGGCCGACACCGTGAACGGCAACACCAAGGCCGTCGGCTACCTGTCCGCAGAATTCCTGATGGGTAAGCAGCTGCGCAACGCGCTGCTCAACGCCGGTCTGACCGAGCAGTTCGACAAGGCCGTGGAAGCCCTCGGCTTCAAGGTCCAGGACGTCGTCGACGCCGAATACGAGCCGGGCCTCGGCAACGGCGGCCTCGGCCGTCTGGCCGCCTGCTTCATCGACTCCCTCGCCTCGCTGGGCGTGCCGGCCTTCGGCTACGGCATCCAGTACAAGTACGGCATCTTCAAGCAGGAGTTCGACAAGGACGGCAAGCAGGTCGAAACCCCGGACTACTGGCTGGCCAACGAAGAGCCGTGGGGCCACATCGACTACAACCGCGACCAGAAGGTTTCCTTCGGCGGCAAGGTCGTCGAGAACGCCGACGGCACCAAGACCTGGCAGCCCGCATGGTCCGTGCGCGCCGTGCCGGTGGACTACCTGGTCCCCGGCTACAAGTCCGGCCGCGTGAACACCCTGCGCCTGTGGAGCGCCAAGAGCTACGACGAGTTCGATCTGCTCGCCTTCAACCGCTCCGAGTACATGGAAGCCGTGACCCCGCAGGTCAAGGCCGAGAACATCTCCAAGATTCTCTACCCGGAAGACTCCACCAAGGTCGGCAAGGAACTGCGCCTTGAGCAGCAGTACTTCTTCGTCTCCGCCTCCCTGCACGACGCCATCCGCGTCTTCTACCCGGGCCAGGACAAGCCGGATCTGACGACTTTCCCGAACAAGATCGTCTTCCAGCTCAACGACACCCACCCGGTGATCGGCATCCCCGAGCTCATGCGCATCCTCATCGATGAGTACGGCTACGACTGGGATACCGCGTGGTCCATCACCACCAAGACCTTCAACTACACCTGCCACACCCTGCTGCCGGAGGCCCTTGAGGTCTGGCCGGCCAGCCTGATCGGCGAGCTGCTGCCGCGTCACCTTGAGATCATCGAGAAGATCAACGCGCAGTTCGAGGACGAGCTCAAGTCCAAGGGCGTCGACAAGAACACCATCAAGGACATGGCCATCTACACTGGCGACGCCGTGCGCATGGCCTACTTGGCCACCTACGGCGGCTCCCACGTCAACGGCGTGGCCGAGCTGCACTCCCAGCTCCTGAAGGACGTCACCCTCAAGAACTTCTCCGACGTCTACCCGGACAAGTTCACCAACGTGACCAACGGCGTGA
>ERZ507072.1262-NODE-1262-length-12985-cov-4.511214_pt1 | contig 12985 bp, 7 predicted proteins | sample MGYA00512864_ERZ507072 | MGnify/ENA metagenome assembly ERZ507072 | reverse complement strand
ACGGCTTGCAATTCCGGCAGAGGCTGCACCGTGGCAGTCAGCAATGTCGTCATTTCCTGTCATCAGGCATTCTGACGGGTTGAGGTGATACTGCTTCAGCAGCATCTCAAAAAATGCCGGATCCGGTTTTTTTACACCGGCATCTGACGAGAGCAGGATTCCGTCAAAGTATTTCGTCAGGCCGAGCAGGGAAATTTCCGGTGCGGTGAAAAGCGCCTGTGCATTGGACAGCAGAAAAACCTTCTTTCCTGCGTCTTTTAAACGCTGCAGCATTTCCGGCACGCCCGGGAACAGACTCAGTTCTTCTATTGAAATCGCACGGAACATTTTCGCCAGATCCGCAATTTCTTCTTCCGTTACCGAAACAGCTTTATCCTCAAACAGCTGCCGGAATACATCGGCAATGTTGATTTCCGGCACATGGCTGCCGCAGCATTCCATTCTAAGTGCAGCTTCCTGCTCTTTGATTTTTGTCTCATACGCTGTCCGGAGTTCTTTCGGCTCATAGGCAGCGCCTTTCATCCCGAAGAACAGGCTCATTTTTTTCCAGAGATACGCTTTCTTTTCATTCGTATGTATGTCTACGAGGGTTCCATATAAATCAAAAATATAATTCTGATACATCCTTCAAGATCCTTTCTGTACGGAAAGTTTTTTTACACGACACGTATTCTAGCAGACTTTTCTCCACAATTCCATATTTTTTTCCACAAGGAATTTATTGTTTAATATTTGCAAATGACATATACTAGAATTGTCTGCAGAAGGGGGATCGTATGGCGGGAAATACCGCAAACATCCGTATTCGCATGGACGCAGATTTGAAAGAACATGGACGTAAGAAAGGAGAAAGTTACTGTAAACCAAATAATGTAGTCAAAAAGGAAAAACTTTTATTCAAACGAAATCACAGAGTAACAAACATCCGTAAAAACGATTTGAATCAGACCATATCGGAGATCGGAAATCGAAAGCCAGGATTTATAGATGTTGGAGATCTGAATGTCAGCGGAATGATGAAACATAGAGGTTTATAACTTTTTTAAGGTTTCAGTAACGGTGTTGGAATGGATAAAAAAACAACGCTGGAAATGATTGCAGCAATTTCAAATGCAAACGGTACATCTGGTTTCGAAGATGAAGTGGTAGCAGCGATTCGTCCTTATGCAGAAGGACTTGGAGAAATTACAGAAGATTGTATGCGCAACCTGTATATCCGCCGCAAAGAAAATAATGGCAAGCGTCCGGTTGTTCAGCTTGACGCACATAGCGACGAGGTTGGTTTTATGGTGCAGGCAATCTGCCCGAACGGAACACTTCGCATTATTCAGCTCGGAGGTTGGGTTAACCACAATATTCCGGCACATAAAGTCTGGGTTCGCAACCGATTCGGAGAATATATTCCGGGGATTACTGCCAGCAAGCCTCCGCATTTCATGACAGAACAGGAGCGTAAGGCTCCTTTGGATATGAAGGATATCACGGTGGATGTTGGAGCTGTTTCGAAAGAAGAGGCAATGGAAAAGTTCGGGATTCGGATCGGGGAACCGGTGGTGCCGGATGTGACATTTACATATTCAGAAACTACAGATCTGATGGTAGGCAAGAGCTTTGACTGTCGTTTGGGATGCGCAGCGATTCTTAAGACGATGCATAACCTGGCCGGTCAGGAGCTGAATGTTGATATTGTTGGTGCTTGTGCGGCACAGGAAGAGGTTGGTGTACGTGGTGCCACCGTGACAGCACAGGTAATTAAGCCGGATATTGCAATTGTTTTTGAGGGATGCCCGGCAGATGATACCTGTGTGGAACCATATATGGTTCAGACAGCTATCAAGCGTGGACCGATGCTGCGTCACATAGATGCCCGTATGATTACCAATCCGCGTTATCAAAGATATGCGCTGGATTTGGCAGAAAAGCTTGGTATCCCGGTTCAGGATGCAGTCCGCAGTGCTGGTGCAACCAATGGTGCAGCGATACAACTGACTGAAAAAGCGGTTCCGGTTATCGTTATCGGAGTTCCGGTTCGCTATGCACATACACATTACGGAATTTCAGCTTATGCCGATTTTGATAACGCTGTTAAGCTGGCATGTGAAATTCTCAAAAGACTTGACGAAGAGCAGATTAAGAGTTTCTAACTTGCCTTTCATCTTGCACGTCGACAAAAATGCCGCAAAAAGCAGGCACCATCGGATGCTCCCGGCATAAATATAAGAAAGAAGCCTCTGCAGAAAAGGAATGATCTGCCATGGAATCAGAAAAGCTGGAGGATCTGCTGCTGTTGAGCCTGTCGGCAAGTAAAGGACAGAGGGAACGCTCGGAGGTTCTGGATGTGGGAGTGACCCGGGACAAAAACCTGCGGGAGGTCATCGTCAAATACAGTGGAGACATTGACGGACTGCAGATACCCGGAATGGAGATACAAAAGCTTCTGGCTGGCTATGCAATTGTAAAGCTTCCGGAGGATCAGATCGGAGCGCTCGTGGCTGCCCGGGAGATCGAATATGTGGAGATGCCGAAAAATCTGCAGACCGGTTTGTATGAGGCGAAGCGTGTCAGCTGTATTTTGCCGCTTCTTTCGCAGGGGGATGAGAGCGCACCCCTGGATGGAAAAGGCGTGTTGATCGCTGTTTTGGATTCCGGGATCGATTATCGGATGCCGGATTTTCGAAAGGAAGATGGCAGCAGCCGGATTCTGGCTTTGTGGGATCAGGAACTGGGGCGGGAGTTTTCACAGGAACAGATTGACGAGGCGCTGCAGGCAGAAAGCCGGGACGGGGCGCTGGAGCTTGTGCCGAGCATTGACCGCTCCGGACATGGAACGGCGGTGGCGGCGATTGCTGCCGGGAGCAATCCAAATCTCCGGCTGAGGGGCGCTGCGCCGGGCGCGGGGCTGTTGGTCGTGAAGCTTTCCCAAAAACAGAATGGCTATCCACATACGACGCAGCTGATGAGCGCAGTGTCCTGGTCGCTTTCCAAAGCTGCCAAAATCGGGCAGCCGCTCGTCATCAACATCAGCTACGGAAACTGCTACGGACCGCATGACGGTTCCTCCCTGCTGTGTCGTTTTCTGGACAATGCAGCGGAAAGCGGGCGGACGGCAATCTGCGTAGGCTGCGGAAACGAGGGCGCGGCAGGCGGTCATGCGTCCGGACAACTGGAAAAAAATGTAGCGGACGTTAGTTCCCGTGCTGACGGATTGTCCGGCAATCTGCAGAGGGAAAGGGAAACGCTTGAGCTGATCATCGGGGAATATGAGCGGACGCTGAATATACAGCTGTGGAAAAACTATGCCGATGTGTTCACTGTGATTTTGCAGACACCATCCGGACAGGAAATTATCGTACAGCCAGATAAAAACGGACGCCAGGATGTGCTGACAAACGGGACGGAGGTATTGGTTTATGCCGGGCAGCCGTCACCGTACTCTGTCTGGCAGGAGATTTTTTTTGACCTGCTCCCACGGGATCGTTATATTGAGTCCGGGATCTGGACCTTTCATCTGATTCCGGAAAAAATCGTGCTCGGCAGCTATCAGCTGTATTTACCGACCCAGCAGAGCCGTTCTGCAGATACGCGGTTTGTGCGGCCCGATCCGCTTTTGACGATGACGATTCCTTCGACGGCGCAAAAGGTGATTTCGGTCGGAGCAATCCACTCATATTATGAAGCGTATGCGGATTTTTCGGGAAGAGGCGAGAAAATAAACAGGGAAAACCGCCTGATGTTTGCAGACTCCAAGCCGGATCTGGCAGCGCCGGGGGTCGATCTTTTGGTTCCGGCATCGGAGGGGAGCACGCAGCGCGTAAGCGGGACCTCCTTTGCGACACCGCTCGTTTCCGGCGCAGCGGCACTTTTGATGGAATGGGGAATTGAAAAGGGAAATGATCCGTATCTGTACGGGGAGAAACTAAAGGCATATCTGCGAAAAGGCGCGAAGAAGCTGCGGGGCGAGACGGACTATCCGAATGAGCGGGTGGGGTATGGTGCGCTGTGTGCAGCGCAAAGCCTCCCGCAGGTGGAAAATTGAAAAATAAATTTTTCAATCGAGAGATTTGTGTCTGCGCACACTTGACACAAACTCGACATGTGCAAAAAGCGTGCGCGGAAATGAGCGGAAAAATAAAGTGAATGCACTCAGAAAATGGTGGTGGGTATAAACCGTTGACGTTTACGGAAGAAAGCCAAAGGCTTACTGTGCGGCAGCTTTTGTATGACGCTTCCGCACTCGGTGCTCCAACGCCTTGTAAAAGCTGCTCAGGCAGAGCGTGAGTAAAAATACGGTCAGGGTCCAGACCACAGGATGTGCCGTAAGACCAAGCTTGTTTGCAGCCAACTCCAGATACCGGATCAGTACCTGATGAATCAGAAAGCCGTAAGGCGACAGCCCGGCCAGCCACAAAAACGGCTTTGCGGAAAGCAGCCGGGAAATCACTCCCTTGCCCACGGCGAGCAGCCAGACCAGCAGCACCGCAGAGGGGGTGAACAGCACGTTGTACCGGAAGGCTACCGCGCCCAAAGCGCCTACCTGTCTGGCAGCGATGAAAAAGCAACCGCCCGAAAACAGCACAGCTGCCAGCTCCAGAAGGGAAAAGGCACCGTAGGGTATGCGCTCCTTCTTGCGGCTGCGGTAAAGGCAGCCCATACAGCAGCTGATGGCAAAATCTCCTGCCCGGAAAAGAGGACACAGATAGGTCAGGTAAAATACGGCCTTTCCACTGAGTCCGGCCTTCCAGATTGCAAGGGAGAAAAAGCACTGTGCGCAGAAAATCGCGGCAGCAATGCAGCGCAGTCTGCGAGTATCGGCCTTTTTCAGCACGGCGAGCAGCCAGGGAAAGATTGCATACAGAAAAGCCTGCACCGAAAGATACCACGCTACTCCGTTCAGACAGAACCAGAAACGGCTGGAGGGAATCCAGGTTTGCAGGAGAAAAATGCTTACCACAAGCTGCGCTGCACAGGACAGCACCCCACGGGCAGAGGGCTGCGCCAGGAGCCCCTTCAGAACAAGGAGCAGGGCAGCAGCCATCATAATAAGGTGCAGCGGATACAGCTTGCGTATTTTTTGCAGGGAAAAGACCATGGCAGACCGCAGTCCCGGTGCTGTGCGCGGGCGGTCGTAATAGTTGCAGGTCATCAGAAAACCAGACAGCGCCACGAATACGGAAATTGCCCACGGCCCCAGCCACGGTGCACCGCAATGGGACAGGACCACGCTCAGAAATGCGACTGTCCGCAGCCCCTGTAAAGATGAAATCAGCTTTTTGTCTGTCACAATATCCTCCGTTCTGCCGCAAGGCGTGGTTCATGACAATAGAATGTTCACGGAGCGTGCATTCTATTGTATTGCGAATGGCGCAGGTGAACAGTAACGTTTTTTACAAGTGTTATAAGTATAAAAAAGGCGGCTTGTTCTGTCAAGAAGTATGCGGAGAGCAGCTGAGCAAGTCCTGGAGAAGTCAGGGCGGTGAAGAGATCCTTGAGGCAGTCAATGCAGAGTATCAGAAAACAAAAGCAAAGCAGTAAAAAGGAAAATGTAATAATATGGAAAAAACAGGGACAAAACCGAATATTATCATGATTCTGGCAGATGATCAGGGCCCCTGGGCGATGCACTGCGCCGGGACACCGGAGCTTTATACGCCCAACCTGGACAGAATTGCAGAACAGGGAATGCGGTTTGACAGCTTCTTCTGTGCCTCGCCGGTATGCTCTCCGGCGAGGGCATCCATTCTGACCGGGAAAATGCCTTCCGCTCACGGCGTACAGGATTGGCTCAGAAGCGGAAACTTAGACGGCGAGAAATTTGCCGCCCAGGGAAAGGAAAATCCTTATTTCGAGGGCTATAAGCAGGAACGAAAGCCGATTTCCTATCTGGAAGGACAGCCCACCTACACGGATATTCTGGCGCAGAACGGCTATCACTGTGCACTCTCCGGAAAATGGCACCTGGGCAACAGCATCGAACCGCAGCAGGGCTTTCAGGAGTGGTACACCATCGGCATGGGCGGCTGCTGCTATTACCACCCGGACATGGTGGACCATGGAGAAGTCACCGTGCATCATGGGGAATATGTGACAGATCTGATCACGGATCGTGCACTGGAATATTTAAAAGAGCTGGGCGAAGGGGACGACCCGTTTTATCTGTCTGTCCACTATACTGCACCCCATTCTCCCTGGGAAAAGGAGCACCATCCTGCAAAGTGGATCGATTACTACGATGGCTGCACGTTTCCCAGCATTCCCAACGTGCCGGATCATCCCGATCTGCGCACCGGCGCGGTATATGGAACCGGTAAGAGGGAAGAAAATCTGCGGGGCTATTTTGCGGCGATCAGTGCGATGGATGAACAGATCGGCAGACTGCTGGATGCAGTAGAAGAGCAGGGGCTGGCAGACAATACCGTGATCCTCTTTACAGCGGACAACGGAATGAGCATGGGACAGCATGGTGTCTGGGGGAAGGGTAACGGGACATTCCCGATGAATATGTATGATTCCGCAGTTAAGGTGCCGTTTCTGATTTCCTGGCCGGGGCACATTCCTGCCAATACCGTCTGCAGCGAAATGATAAGCGCCTGCGATCTGCTCCCGACGATCCTTAAGCTGACGGGACTTTCCGACAAGCAGCCTACGGGACTTCCCGGAAGAAGCTTTACAGAGCTTTTAAAAGGCGAGCAGAGGGAGCACCGCGACGAGGTTGTGATCTTTGACGAATACGGGCCTGTCCGCATGATCCGGACGAAAGAATGGAAATATGTGCACCGGTATCCCTATGGAAAACATGAGCTGTATCACCTCGTGGACGATCCGGGAGAAGAGAAGAATCTGTACGGTTTACCGGAATATAAAAAACTGGTAACCCAATTAAAGGGCAGGATGGAAAAATGGTTCTGCACCTATTCCGACCCGGCCATCGACGGCGTGCGCTCCGCGGTCAACGGCTCCGGACAGCTCTGCCGCCCGGGTGTGTATGCAATCTATGAGGATCCCTTTGCACCAAAGGGCGTGGAATGATTACGAGTTGTTTGTCAAAGAATAAGATTGAGCAAGGCCGGTCAGGGAAAGATTCTCTGACCGGCCTTTTGCAAGCTCGTTCATCAGTCGGATGGTTGCCTGTGTCTTTTCAAAGTCCTGCATATCGAGAATTGCATATCTGCCGTGTACGTTCTTTGTCAGAAAAACCGGAGCACCAACAGCTGCATCACGCAGCACAGTGATGCGGATTGCCAGCGGTTGGAATTGCAGATACAGCAAAATTCACAAAAGCCCTGAAAACAATATAAAAAACGTGACATGCAATATAAAAAATATTATCTTTAACATATTAGGATGATTGGAAATGAATGAAATACAAAAAAATATTTGATAAAACAAATATATATACGTTTAATAACGATATTTGTGAAAAGTTCTTAAATTTTTAATATAAATCTGAAATATTCAATATGCCGATGCTATTGCCTTTGCACAGAAAAAAATCTACAATTTAGTTAAATTGAAATTAAGGTATAAAAACCATTGTGAAACAGAAGGAACAAAACAGGGGGAAAGGAAAATCGGTATGTGGAAAGCGGCAATATCACCAGAGAAACGGAAAAAAATAAAAAGATCTGTCAGCTTTTTTCTGAGCTTACTTTTGATACTGGAAATGGTATCGGGAACTGGCATGTTTGCAGAAGGAAACAGAGTCAAAGCGAAGGAAGAAACTCCATATGCCGTATACCTGGATCTTTCAGGAAGCAGCACAGCAGAGGCGCTGGCATCCAAAGGGATCTATGCATACGCTTATGACGATGCAGCAGAAGCAGAAGCTGCAGAGCCGGTGAAGCTGGAAAAGGCAGAAGGACAGCAGGAGATCTGGCAGCTGGGTCTGACCCGGAAATATGAGCATGTTGTATTTTGCCAGGGACAGAAAAAAGAAAACAAAAACACCACAGGGGAGCTTACGATAGACTGGTCCTTACAGGCACCCTGCTATCGGCTTCAGGGAGAAGACCTGACCGGGACAGGCAGCTTTTACGGACTGTATACCGTATATTTTGATGGAAGCCAGTACAGCGAGTTCTGTAAAAACGGCGTCAGCGTCTATGCATATGATTCGGAAGAAAGCAGTGCAGAGGACGCACCTGTTGAGATGAAGCCCTCTGATAAGGGGAATGGAATTTACGAATACTGTCTGGACAGACCTTATGAATATATCGCCTTTATGGCCGGGACAGACGGATGGGATTATACGGAAGCGACCACACCGGTTTATACGGAATGGGACTTCCAGGATCCCTGCTTTGTACTGGAGAAGGTAGACGGAGAAGAATCCACAGGCAGCTGGGTAAACCTTCATTATATGATTTATTTCGATGCATCGAAGATCAAAGAGGATCCGGAGTTCTTAAAGTCTGGCGTATCCCTTTATGCCTGGACAGAGCAGGAGGGCGGCAGACAGGAGCTTTCTGCAGAGCCGGTTCGGATGATTGCGTCTACGAAAGGCGAGGATATTTATCAGTACACCCTGGATCAGGCATATGACCATGTGCAGTTTTTCCTGGGCACCTCCTTTGATGCAGCCATCCAAACAGATGTCATCGAAATTGACTGGAACAGTCTGGCAGCACCCTGCTATCAGATGACCATCGAAAGAATCGAAACGGAAACCGAGACGCAGACCGAAACAGAGACTGAGACGGAAACAGAAACCGAGACACAGACCGAGACAGAAACACAGACAGAAACCGAAACACAGACAAAGACGGAAAACGAGTCTGAAACAGAAAACAGATCCCAGACGGAGACTGCTGCAGAAACACATACCACGGTAGAAACCGAGACCAAAGCAGATCCCAAACCGGAAACAGAGACTGGCACAGAGACAAGCTATGAAACGGAAAACAATGTGCCCTCTGCACCGGAAACAGAAAACGACGCTGCAGGCTCCGAAGGAAACACGCCGGACAGCAATCCGGCAGCAGAAGCTGCCTGGGAGCAGGAAGCGAGGTGCGAGACCTATTTTTTTCACCTGGAGGTGCTCAGCGAAACGGTTGAGGCGAAAACCGTAGAAACCCTGGAGCGGGAAACACAGTCCGCCACAGAAGGATCCAAAAAGGAAACTACAGAAGAAAACAATAGAGAAACTGCATCGGAAAGCAAGCAGACGGAGGAAGAGACCAAACAGACCGAAACAACAGAAACCGGCACAGAGGATGCCGGCAAAGATACAGCTCCTTCCAAGGAAGCTGCCGGAAAGGAAACAACAGAAGAAATCCAGCAGGACGGAAGCCTGTACGACATGGGCGGCGAAATGAGAAAAGCCAGCCGTGTGGCGAAGGTTGGACTCAGAAAGGCAGCAGGAGGACTGGATTCTAAATATGTATATCTTGATACCACAGACATGAATTTGGTTGAAGGACCAAATTGGACTGAAAAAGATCCGATATATCTTTTTAGAGAGAATGATAATGGAAAATTTATCACTGGAGAAAAAGTCGAGGTTTATGGCAAATCCTATTGGAGGTGGGAAATTGACAAAAAAAGTGAACGATTTGCATTTGTCTATGTAAATGATTGGGGGCCGATTAATGGTCAAGATTACTACAGAACGGCATTGACAGATGTAGGTGTGGTTTTTTCACAAGCTGGCGGAAAGGTGTTTAAAGGTAATGGTACAGCACCAGGTACGATTGAAAATCGAAAAGTCTATGCCCTCAAAGATATCACTGCAGAAATTGCGAACAAGATGCCTTTATATTTCTATGACTTTACGGGTGAGGTTACAGACCCGGTAAAGGTAGTCTATTCGTCAGGCAGCAGCTTCTCTACGGAAACAGCAAAAGCAACGAAATCAGTTAAGATGAATAGCGTTGATGGTTTTCCGAATCTCTATACAGTAGAACTGAAAAAGGAAGAAATTGAAACAAAGCCCTATGTGAAGTTTATAGATGAATCTGGAAAACGGCTGGGAGAGATTTACTATTTCGGGGAAGACAGTACCAAGGCAGGCACTGGCGTAGTTCCTGTAACCTATAAATCAGGTTCTGTGGATACCTTGCTGTATGGAGCTACCGAGCTGCAGAACGACGATGGTACAACGACAACTACTATAAGCGGCTGGGGCACAACACCGGGTAACGAGAGTCTGAAAGACAAAACCCTCTATTTTGATAATCAGCATTTTCCGGTAGACGCAAAAGAGGGAAGTCAGAAGGTAACCCTGCAGATTGGAACAGGGGGTGCGCAGGAGCTGATACCGGATCCGCAGTTTAAAGACAGCTTATATAGCTATAAGTTTACGGAAGATACAACCCAGCAGAATGTTTTCACAGTAAAGGATCCGAAGGGCAATACCTATCATTTCTTCTGGACAGATCTGGACTGTAATTTGCTTCAGGTGACGGACGACAACATAGCAAATGTCACAGGCGAATATGGATACGGAAATAAGATCTATTTTGATGCAACCTATTCAAAGCTGAATACGCCGGATGGACCTACATATAATGGAACAAATTCCATTCCGGCAAGTGACGATGAGAAGGTTTATTTTTATGCATGGAGCACAAAGGATTCTAGTAAAAAACGTTATGGAGCGATGATAAAAGCAAAGCCCCACGAAAAGGATGGACAGACCTGGAACGATGTGTGGTATGTGCGGATTCCGGAAGAAGATGAAATTAATCAGATTATTTTCTCTGATGTTCCATTAAAAAATCGTGATGAAGATGGGCAAAAGTATGCTGGAAGAACAGATGCTCTGACGATTCCAGATACGAAAGCGTGTGGAGGAAAACCTTGTTTCTATGCGGATGCCGGTGATACTGCGGTATACGAGCAGAAATATAGAGACGGTTACTGGGCTGAAGCATATACGATTCGGGATGCAGAGAAGTATAAGAAAACCGATACTGGTGAGAGCGTCGATATAGTTGATATTACGAAAAGTGCTTCTTCGGCAGATTCGGATATCCTGTATGTGGACTCTACCTTCTATGACTATTACACGGATTATGAATTGAACGGAAATAATCGGGATTCCTTTTCGGGCCCGAGTGGAATGTCACAGCGCAACTGGGTTCCGTTCCGGCAGTTTGATCAGGCATTGAGTGATTATTACAAAAAGAATCAGGTTTCCATTCCAATCTATACAGGTCATTTTCAACCGAGTATTGATAAGTGGGGTTGCCAATTCAAAGATATCAATGGCACACTGAAGTTATATGGAAGTGATAACGATGAAGCATTCTTTTCCACAAATAACTCTGTGATTGACGCAGGTGGAAAGCAGGGGGATTATAAGCGTGCAGCACAGGGACTTGTAAGCTCTACGCTGACGAATGGAGTATTGAAGACTGCAAAGGGGGAATGTGCAGAGCCCCATTTTGATGAAGCATTTTTACTGGGAAAGAACAGCAAAAATGCGGTCCTGGGTGAGGTCTATCATAATGTATCATTCCCGTTTAAAAAGAAAGCGGATGGAAATGGAGTAGAATATTGGTGGTTTAACAGTAATCAAACGACACTTGCGATGCAAAAGGATTCATCTACCGAGAAATATTACCTGAAGGATACAGGAACAAAGGACTGGGCGAAGAATGTTGGGTCTGATGGAGGTGAAACGGGGACGAATTGATTTTTCCCGTTTAATGAAACCGTTGGCGGAACGAACGCAGCAAAATATAATTTTGGATTTGGTACAAAATTAGAGATTAAATTCCGCCTGACAAAGGATGGAAAGGTTAAGGGAAACAAGGAAAATGTGCCGATTATCTTTACGTTTTCCGGAGATGATGATGTCTGGGTATTTATTGATGGAAAACTGGCGCTGGATGTTGGCGGAGATCATGGAGAGGTAACAGGAACGCTGAACTTTTCTGGTACACAGGAAGAAAAGACGGCAACAGTAAGCAGCGTAAAGGCCAGTGCGGCAGGAAGAGATGCAGGAAAAGAAGGAACAGAAGGAGGTGGCAAAAAAACAACAAAATTCGAATTGAATGGCAGCAACGAAGCCGAGCATACCCTTACCATGTTTTATATGGAACGCGGTATGTGGGAATCTAATATGATGATTGCCTTCAACTTCCCGAATGATAACGAGTTTGCAGTAGAAAAACAGGTAGATACAAGTAAGGTAAATGAGCTGTTTAAAGATTCCTTTGAGGATGCCTCCGTATTCCCCTTTACGATCCAAAATCAGGCGACACATTATGGAACAAAGGAAGCCGCAGATAGTGAAACAACGGTAAAAAAAGAGACATTTAACAGCTTTGATAGCAGTTCATCAGAATTGAAGCCTGCCAGCTCGGATAATACATTTGAATGGGTAAATGCCTATGGAAATCAAAGCGGTGTTGCGCACTGGTATGCATCGTTAGAGGATACGACCGGAGACTACAAAGACTTGAGATTTGGTATTATCCCATATCAAAAAGGTGAAATTCTGAATGCGTCAGCGGCGAATAAGTATCTGGATTTCAAGTTGTATTATGATTATGAGGACACTCCAACGGCGAAATGTATTTATCTGGAGCTGGAGGATGCAAGTGGAAGGAAGATCGGAGACTTGATATCCGGAAAGCTATACGGAAACACAACCCTTAAGGGAAAAGCATGGAATACCCTGACGGTTGACTTAAGCAAATTAAAAGGAGCAGCTGATTTTGATTATGGCCAGATAAAATTCATCAAATTTAATTATAGCTATCCCAGACACATATATCTGGATGATTTTGTATTTCGTTCCGGCGTGCAGGTAAAGGAGCATATCGGATTTGAGGTGCAGCAGGATGCCATTCCGGATTATGGTTCTGCTACATCTGGAAAACTGGAGAATCCCGCGGGTGCAATCTATTCCCTGAGCGATTCCTCCAGTACGGATACCGGCGTGATTGAAAAAGATGGAACCTTTGTACTAGCGGATGGTCAGACGGCAACCTTCCGAAATCAGTTCCGCCGCGGCAGCTACATTGCCGTGAAGGAGGAGATA
>ERZ507072.1256-NODE-1256-length-13026-cov-6.283479_pt1 | contig 13026 bp, 9 predicted proteins | sample MGYA00512864_ERZ507072 | MGnify/ENA metagenome assembly ERZ507072 | reverse complement strand
TAAACAGCAACCTTCTCAAGAATCTCCCGCTTCTATAAGCGGGAGAGGTTCAAAAAGGAAATAAAGGACGGCTGAAATATCTGGTCGTGAAAGAGCTGCTGCCGTTTCAAATCTTCAAATCCGATTCTGCATAGCGTGCCGCATCGCCAGCCAGGGCGATGCGGCATTTTTCTATGTGGTCATAGAGTTCGCCGCCTTGTTTCGAGGCCTGGCAGGCGACGAGGTATGAGAATTTTTTTTACGTTGCAAATGCTACGGATGACTCCGGCAGTATCTGATATACTCAAGATGTCTTGAGAAACTAACTCATAAAAATAGATTCATACGAGAAAAGGAAGCGATACTATGATTACTAAAGACATGACGTTAGCTGACGTTGTAAAAGCTTATCCGAATACGATTGGGTTCCTGAATGGTCTGCATCTCGATTACTGCTGCGGCGGCCATGACCCCATCGCTACGGCTGTCCGCGAAAAGGGCCTGGACGTAGATAAATTCCTGGCCGAGCTCAATCAGGCCGCAGAAAGAAAGGCTGCGCAGCGGGACGTACATGGCGATATTGAAGCGTTCAAAACGCTTGCAGTCACGGAAATGCTTGACGACCTGGAAGCGACGCATCACGTTACAGACCGCAGACTCATGGCTGAAACGGAAGAACTTCTCAACAAGATCCTCATCGTCCATTATCCGCATCATGGTAAAATGCTCACGCGCCTTCACCATCTTTATGCCGGCCTGAAGGCAGAACTGGAAGAGCATTTCGCCAAGGAAGAACAGCTCGTCTTCCCGCTGATGCGCCAGCATCCGCATCCGGACAGCCAGACGCTGGCACTTATCCAGGACTTGGAAGCAGAACACACCGGCGCCGGCGACGTCATCAAAGAAATCCAGGCACTGACGGATAACTTCACGCCGCCAGAAGATGCTTGCCCGACTTTCCGCCAGACGTATGTTGTCATGGAACAGCTCTTTGACGACATCTTCATCCACATCTTCAAGGAAAACTCCATCGCCTTCCCGGAATACGCCGAACAGGTCTGAATATAAGGAAAATCACCTGCCTCAAGGATTGATCAACATCTTTGGGACAGGTGATTTTTTTTAGAAATTTGTTTATTTTTTCAAATACGAGTCGAAGAAAGCGGTGATGATGTCGAGGACTTCTTTTTGGTTCCAGTAGACGCCGCCGTGGGCCGCTCCTTCTACCAGATAGCGTTTCGAGGGGATGTTATGTTTCTGGAGGGCCTGGAAGAGCAGGTCCGTCTGGCTCGGGGAGACGACGGTGTCCTTCGTGCCGTGCATGAGCAGCATAGGCGCACTGGTTTTGGAAATGTAAGTGATGGGGTTGGCCTTTTTGGCGCCTTCCGGATTGGCCAGGATGCCGCCGTCCTGGCCGCCGAATACGGCAGAGCCGTTCACCCAAAGGGCTTCCGTGGCGCCAGGCGACTGGTGGGCTTTTTTCACGGATTCACTGTAGTCGTCGCCGATGCGGGTGAGGTCAGAGAGGCCATAGAGGTCTACGGCTGCTTTTACGTCGCTCCCGACCTGGAGATTATCGCCTTTGTCAAAGGTCGTCGTGCCGCTGGTCGTCGCGGCCATGGCCGTGAGGTAGCCGCCGGCACTGCCACCGATGATGCCGATTTGTTCCGGGTCGATGCCGAATTGGTCTGCATGGGCTTTCAAATAGCGGATAGAGGCCTTCACATCTTCCAGGGGTTCCGGGAAGCGGGCCGTAGGTGCCACGCGGTACTGGATGGAAGCGACGACGTAGCCGGCTTCTGCCAGGCGCATGCGGAGTTGTATGCCGTTGTCCTTATTGGCATTGATGAAGCCGCCGCCCGTGACGTAAACGATGGCAGGCTGTTTCGTGTCCGATTTCGGCTGCAGGATGTCCATTTTCATGGCCACGTTGGGGTAGCCCCGCATCGGGACCTGTTCGTATACGACGTCGGAAATCTGATTGATCATCGGCGTCTTTACCGGTACGGATAACACCGTACTTTCTACTTTTCCCGGCATATCTTTCGTAGCCGAGTCCACATCTACATTCATCGCCATGGCATTGCCTCCTATCCATACCAGCCCGGCCAGGGCCAGGGTTATGAGCCGTTTTTGAGGTTCTGTATACTTAAACATTTTTATGAGGCCTCCTTTTTGGGTTGTATTTCTTCCATTTTAGCATTGAATAGGGAAGCCGGCAATGTTTTGACTGGATAAATGACGGCCCTGGCGATGGAGAGGGGGGACGGGGCTGGTATAATTATAAAAACTGCCTCTTACGCTCGGTGCCGCGACGCGAGGCCGTAGGGGATGGATACGAAGAAGATGGCACCGGCTACGTTGCCGGCCGTGACGAAGCATAAGTTGTAGAAATAATGAGCCACGTTGATGGTATCCGGATGAGGGGCCATCAGGGCCATGTTGGCGATGCAATGGCCGAAGCCGAGGGTGTAGAAGACGTAGAGACACCAAAAAATCATGATCAGTTTGGCACTTTCCGAGTGACAGCGGAAACTGCACCATACGGCCAGGCAGACGAGGACGTTGCAGAGGATGCCACGGCAAAAGATTTCCAGCGGCGGCAGGTTCATCCGCAAGGCGGCAGCTTCCGTCAGGGCCTGGGCCATGGCTCCCGTATCGAGGCCTGTGCCATAGAAGATGACCGACAGGATGAGGGCGCCGAGCCAGTTGCCGAGATAACAGACGACCAGGAGCTTCACGACGTCTCCGGCGGTCACGGTCTTGCGCCGCAGGCCGTTATAGAGGATGAAGGCGTCACCGGTGAACATTTCCGCGCCGGCTATGATGACCAGGCTGAGGGCGACGCCGAAAGAAAGGCCCATGATGATATGGACCGATGGCTGCGGTCCGAGGTAGCTTTCGATGGCATAGGTCAGAAGGACGCCGAAGCCGAGATAAGCGCCGCCCAGGAGGGACACCATGACATAGCCCAGGGGATTTTCCTCCAGGAAGCGGACCTTGGCAGCGGCGCCATGGGCTGACGCTTCATATTCTTTTTCAAACAAATTGCTCACCTCATTCGTTTTTTTTCTTCATTATACCATATTACTTTTTGTCTTTTGGCAGGAATTTGGCGGGGCTATGTCGAATCTTATGTCGAATCTTATAAGGTAAAGCAAAATTCGAGAGATAGGGGGATTCTTATGAACCGATTGAAACAGTGCATATTAGCCGGGCTGATTTCCTGCTTTTTGGCCGTTCCCTGCCTGTCCCTGGCGGACGATGTGACCCTGGCGAAAGGCGATGGCCAAGGGGCCCTTGCTTTGCAGACCCACGGGGAAAGTGAACTCTTGCAGGCTGTCCGCGCCAAGGATTATGAGAAAGCCCTTCAGATCGTCAACGGCCAGATTGCAGAACATCCCGATGATGCCGATGCTTACGACCGCCGCAGCACGATTTACAGCCTCCTCGGACGGAATGACGAAGCCCTGGCCGATTGCGATAAAGCCATTTCCCTGGAACCGGGCACGGCCTTCCATTATTTCAACCGCGGCGCCATTTACGAACAGCGCAAAGAATACCTGCTGGCCGTCAACGACTATACGAAGGCCCTGGCCTTGAGCCAGAAGGGCGATCCTTTGCAGGGACTGATGTATTTCAACCGGGCCCGGGCCTATACGGCCATCGAATCGTATGACAAGGCCCTGGATGACGTCAAACAGGGGGAAAAGCTGGCTCCGGCCTTTCCTCAGAACTATATCCTCGAAAGCCTGATCTATGATAAGAAGGGCGACAAGAAAATGGCCGACCTGAGCCGCCGTATCGGTGTCATGTATGAATTCATGCACCGCGGCGATTACTTCCTGGCCGGTTCCGTCGCCGAAGAAGCCGGACTATACGACCAGGCCCTGGCACTGCTCAATGAAGCGGTGAAACGCCATCCCGACGACAGCCGGGTCTATTCCGAACGGGGCCTGGTCTACGCCCAGACGGGCCAGGACGAGTTGGCCATTGCCGACTTGACGAAAGCCCTGGCTTTGAAGGAAACGGCTATGGATTACAATAACCGCGGCGAATGTTACCGCCATTTGAAGCGTTTCGATTTGGCTAAAAAAGACTATGACCAATCGGTCCGCCTGGCCACGGATGACAGCGATAAATTGGCCGTCTACGACAGCCTGGGCCAGCTGGCCATGGACCAGGGCGATTATCCGCGGGCCGTACAGTATTTGACACAGGCTTTGGCCGTCAAGCCCTATGAAGATGGCTACAAGCTGCGCAGCCAGGTCTGGCGCAAATTAGGAGACACGAAGAAGGCCGACCAGGATGAGGCGGCAGCCCAGGAAATGGAACAGCGTCAGCTCCTGGGTTCGTAGCAGGACTTTTCAAATTCCCCTGAATATGTTATAATTGAAACGCTGTTCGTGAAAATAACCGAATGTCATACACATAATTTCAGTATTTTAAGGGGGAATTCAATGAAGAAGTCTATCATCGCAATCCTGTTTCTTTGCTGTCTTATGGGAACTGTCACTGCTTCGGCAGCACAGGTCAAGGAATCGGAAACGGTATCTCCGGCCGTTGCCGTTATGGCACAGGTCCAGGAACAAGACAAAGCCAAGAAGAAAACGAACACTACCACAACGAATAATTCTGACAAAATCGGTGACCGCCTTCGGGATCGCGTCCATGCCCTGATTCCGGCCTCGGCTTTTGCCAATATTGATAATCCCGGTACGATTACGCCGGATACGGTCAAGTACCATTATGCTGAATCGCAGCACATGGCGACACCGGTTACGGCCTGGAACCGTCAGAAATATGAAGACCAATACCAATACCAGTATCAGTATCAGCACGACTCCTATGATGCAGCTATTGCCGATGCCTACGCATACCGCCGTGATTTCGGCAAGAGCAACCTGCACAAATGGAGCAGCACGGAAGGTATGGATACGCCGTGGGACAGCAACTGGACGACCGATACGGCTCATTTCCAGAGCTCGACCATCGCTTTCCTGGATCATCTGAATACCGAAGCCCGTCAGGCTGGCATTTCCTTCGTCATCACCGGCGGTGCGGAAAGCGGCTACCATGCCAGCGGCATCTATTCCCACGAAAATGGCTATAAAGTCGACATCTCCGACGACGGCATCTATCAGGGCACCAAGGCTTATGAAGTCCTCATCAACGCCCTGTCGCCGTACAAGCATCAGATTACCCACGAATGGGACAAGAACCACTACGATATCACCATCTATCCGGAAAATTATAATGGGTAAGAAAAGTTTGTAGTTCGTGTTTCGTGAAAGCCTCCCCTAATAGGGGAGGTGGCCCGGAGGGCCGGAGAGGTTGACCTCTCAGTCAGCTGTGCTGACAGCTCTCCTAACAGGAGAGCCGGGCCGCCCTTTGGGACGGCCCCTACGCACTAACCACTAACCACTAAAAGGCGCTGTCTTCATAGACAGCGCCTTTTCCACACCCGAAAGGAGCTATTATGAATCGAACTGACTGGGATGCTTATTTTGCCTCCCTTATTGGCGATACCGGGACCGGTGTGCCCGGCCTGGCCGTCCTGGCCTATGCCGATGGGCGTGAGGTCTACCGTTTTGCCGCCGGCGTCCGCCGCGTGGACGGGGAGCGGTCCTGGCCGATGACGGTGGACAGCCGTTTCCGCATGGCATCTGTCTCCAAGATGTTCACGGTCTTTACCCTCATGGAGCTCGCCGAAGCGGGGAAGCTGTCCCTGGACGACGATGTCAGCCAGTACCTGGGCTTTCGCCTGCGCCATCCGTCTTACCCTGACGTGCCCATTACGCTTCGTATGCTGGCTTCGCATACGTCGGGCCTGCGCGACGGCAGGGTTTACAGCATTCCGCCGTCGGTCCGTGTCAAGGCCTTCTTTACGCCAGGTAGTCCCTATTGGGAAGACGGCGCCCATTTTGCCCCGGCCGGGCAGGCACCGGGTATTTATTTTACTTATTGTAACCTCAATTACGGCCTTTTGGGGACGGTCATCGAAGCCGTGACGGGCCAGCGCTTCGATAGGTATCAGAAAGCGCATATCCTGGCCGCCCTGGACTGCCGGGCCGACTATGTGCCGGGCAATCTGGAAGCGGCTGAATTCGCCAAATTGGGGACGGTCTATCTCAAACGGGATAGTCAGGGCCGCTGGGATGAACAGGGCCCCTGGCAGGGGACTATCGACGATTTTGGCGGTGTCCAGCCGGAGCGCGAAGCCCTGGCCTTGCAGAATCCCTATGCCCAGGACGTCTGCCAGACTTACGACCTGGCCGCGTACCGGCCTGGGACCAATGCGACGATCTTTTCACCGCAAGGCGGCCTGCGCCTGTCTCTGGAGGAACTGGGCCACGTCCTGGCCATGATGATTCAGGGCGGCCGCTATCAGGACCGGCCGGTCCTGGCGCCGTCGTCGCTGCAGGCCATGTTCAGCCCTCAGTGGGTCTATGACGGCCACAATGGCGATACGTGTGGCCAGACCCTGCTCACCTATGGCCTGGGCGAATTCTTCGTCGACGGCACGGGGGCGGCCCGCTGTTGCCGCACGAAAGCCGTCGATTTATGGGGCCACACGGGCCAGGCCTTTGGCCTCTTGTCAGGCCTCTTCGTCCGGCTCGGGACGGGCAGCGGCTTTGCCTACGTCATGAATGGCGAGGCCCTGGCCGAAGATGACGACCTGCGCAGTGCCGGCCGCTTCAGCTGCAACTATATTTGGGAAGAAAATGTCATGGACGGCCTGTGCCGATTGATTGACGGCCTATAAGGGCTGTGCTATGATTATGAAATATAGTAACATTCCAAATGGGAAGGCGAGATAATGATGAATGCATATGAAAGTACCATGAATTTTACACGCCGTGCCGTCTGGGCCCAGATCGACCTCGACGCAGCGGCTCATAATATGCGCCAGATACGCAAGCACGTCGGGCCGGATGTTAAGATCGCCGCCGTCGTCAAGGCCAATGCCTACGGCCACGGCAGTGTCGAACTGGCCAAGACCTTTGCCGAAAACGGCGCCGACTGCTTTGCCGTGTCCAGCCTGGACGAAGCCGTCGAGCTCCGCCGCTATGCGCATATCGACAACGAAATCTTCATCCTCGGGCATACCGACGCCCGGCGGACAGAAGAACTCCTGACGTATGACATCGAACCGGCTGTCTTCAACTTGAAGAACGCCGAATTCTTCTCCCAGGAAGCCCGGCGCCTGGGCAAGACCCTGCGCGTCCATATCGCCGTCGATACGGGCATGAGCCGCGTCGGATTCCAGGTCAATGAATTCAGCGTCTCGGAAATCAAGACCATCGCAGCCCTGCCGAATATCGAAATCCGCGGCATGTTCACCCATTTTGCCGTTTCCGACATGAAAGACAAGACGTTTACGCGCGAACAGTACGGCCATTTCCGCTGGATGTGCAAGCGCATGGAAGAAGAAGGCATCCACATCGCCCTGCGCCATTGCTGCAACAGTGCGGCCGTCCTGGAACTGCCCGAATACTACTGCGACATGGTCCGGCCGGGCATCATCATGTACGGCTGTGAACCGTCGCCGGAAATCGACATCAAGCCTTATGACCTGCGGCCCGTCATGTCCCTGCGCTGCTGCATCGCCCATGTCAAGCTCATCGACGCCGGCGCGACCGTCAGCTATGGCCGCCATTATAAAACTCCGTCGCGCCGGAAAATCGCGACCCTGCCCGTCGGCTATGCCGATGGTTATTCGCGCATCCTGTCGGGGAAAGTCGACGTCCTTTACCATGGCCACCGCGTCCCCCAGGTCGGTGCCATCTGCATGGACCAGTGCATGATCGACGTCAGCGGCGAAGCCAACGTCCACGCCGGTGACGAAGTCGTCCTCTTCGGCCGCCAGGGCGACAGCTTCATCCCCATCGAAGAAATCGCCGCAGTCTGTGGCACCATCAACTACGAAATCATGTGCAACATCTCGCGCCGTGTCCCCCGCGTCTACATGAAGAACGGCAAAGTCGTCGGCCGCGAAGAATACCTCTTCGATAAACCGTAGGGATAGGCAGTTCGCAGGCCGCAGTTCGTAGGGGACGCCCAAAGGGCGGCCCGCCAGAGTCATCTGTCAGGCTGAAACGGATCGCGGTAGAGGGGCGAAAAAACGTTATCATTATCTGTAGGGGCTCGCACGTGGCGAGCCCACAGGTATATGTAGGATACTTGTAAAACAGATTTTGCGTGAACGGGCGCCCCACGTGGGCGCCCCTACAAGAAAAAAGGGCTTGTCGCTGTGCGACAAGCCCTTTTTTCCTCTTCCATGATTTTGTTGCAAGTGGTATACTGTATATAAGATATACGCATATATAAATGCAAAATAATCATAAAAAGGCGGTGTGTTATTATGAATTGGAATGATAAAACGGCGGCCAACGTTAAGGCCATCAAACCCTCGGGTATCCGCAAGTTCTTCGATATTGCAGCCCAGGTCAAAGGGGTCTTGTCCCTGAGTATCGGAGAACCGGACTTTGCCGCACCGGACAAGGTACTGGCAGCTATGAAAGCCAGCCTTGATGCCAAGGAAACGAGTTATACCGGGAATTCAGGCATGATGGAGCTCCGTGAAGCCATTAGCCATCATTTTGAACAACGCTATGGTGTCCATTATGACCCTAAAGATGAAATCCTGGTCACTGTCGGCGTTTCCGAAGGCCTGGCCATGGCCCTCCTGGCCATTACCGAACCGGGCGATGAAGTCATCATCCCCGACCCGGCTTACGTTGCCTATCCGGCGTCTGTCGAACTGGCTGGCGGGACGCCGGTCTTCGTGCCGACCTATCCGGAACACGATTTCAAACTGACTGTCGAAGCTTTGGAAAAGGTCATCACGCCGAAGACGAAAGCCATCGTCATCGGCTATCCGAACAACCCGACGGGGACCGTCATGTCGGCAGAAGAATTGATGCCTATTGCCAAATTTGCCGAAGAACACGATCTCATCGTCTTGTCCGATGAAATCTACTGTGAACTCATGTACGGCGATGCCAAGTTCACGTCCTTCGCCAAATTGCCGGGCATGCGTGAACGGACGGTCATCTTCAACGGCTTTTCCAAGGCCTATGCCATGACGGGTATGCGCCTGGGCTACGTCTGTGCACCGCGGGAAGGCCTGGCACCGATTTTGAAGCTCCATCAGTACGCCATCATGTGTGCCAATACGACGGCTCAGGTCGGCGGCATTACGGCCCTCAAGGAATGTGACGACGACGTCGAAGCCATGCGTCAGGAATACGACCGCCGCCGCAAGGTCATCTACAAGGGTCTGTGCGACATGGGGCTGCCCGTCTTTGAACCGAAAGGCGCCTTCTACATCTTCCCGGACATCCGCTGCACGGGCATGACGTCGGCGGAATTCTGCGAAAAACTGGTCCAGGAAGAAAAAGTCGCCGTCGTCCCGGGCACGGCCTTTGGCGACCAGGGCGAAGGCTTCGTCCGCATCTCCTACGCCGCCAGCATGGACACCATCCAGGAAGCCCTGAAACGTATGGCCCGCTTCGTAGCGCAATATCGAAAGGACTGATATTTATTTGCAGGGTCGCCCACGTGGGGCGCCCGCTCACGCAAATCTCCAAAGCCCTAACGGGTCGCCCACGTGGCGACCCCTACAGTATAAAATAAATTTAAAACCTGCTAAAAAACGCGCTGTCGCAAAGACAGCGCGTTTTTTCTAGAAAAATCGTCCGATAAGGGGCATTTTGGCTGCGTCTTCTTTGGTGACACCGCCGTTGAGGACCATGCAGCCGATGTAGATGGCCGACCCGACGATGCAGGTCAGGAAGAGGTCCAGGAAGAGTCCCAGGTAAGGGAAGAGGAAGGCGTACATGAAATACATGGCCACGCCCATGATGGCGGCAGAGACGATGTTTTTCATGACGACTTTGATGTCGATAACGTAACCGATTTTACGGTAAATGAAGAACATGTTGAGGACGGCAGCGACGCCGATGTCGGCCACTGTCGCATAGGAAGCCCCGGTGATGCCCAGGGTCGGGATGGCGACTAAGAACCAGTTGCACAGGACCTTGGCGACACAGGCGACAGCCATGTTGATGACCGGGATCTTCGGTTTCTTCAGGCCCTGAAGGATAGCCGTCGAAATCTGGTGCAGGCCCAAGAAGCAGATGGCGATGGCCACGGCCCGCGTGGCATCCGTAGCGGCCGGCGCGTTGTAGATGAAGGTGACAATCGGTTCGGCCATGACGTAGAGGATGACGCTGAAGGGAATGGTGACCAGGAAGGAGATGCGCATGGACGTCGCCGTCCGTTCGCGGATTTCATCGTATTCCTTCAAGGTGAAACTGTGGCTGATGGCCGGCACCAGGCTCATGGCCATGGCTGCCGTCAGGATCGTTGCCAGGTTGATGAGCGGTACGGACATGCCCGTCAGGTAACCGAACAGCTCCGTGGCCTGATGGGTCGAATAACCGGCTACTTCCAGCCGCCGCGGTACGATGAGCAGGTCCAGGTTGGATACGACGGGGAGCATGATGCTCGACAGGGAAATGGGGATAGCCAGGATGACCAGGCGCTTGAGGATGTGCTTGATGCTTTCCTGCTCGAATGTCGGCCCGTCGACGGGGAGGGTCCGCTTCAACTTATAATAGTAATAGACCAGGACCAGCCAGGCTGCAAACCCACCGGCGCCGGCGCCGAGACTGGCACCGCCGGCGGCATAATCGAGGCCGTACGGCAGGAGGAGCGCGGCGAAGCCGAGCATGACGACGACGCGGACCAGCTGTTCAACGATCTGGGAAATGGCTGTCGGTGTCATCTGCTGCCAGCCCTGCAGATAGCCGCGGTAGCCGGCAATGATCGTCGTAAAGAAGATGGCCGGTGCCAGGGCGATGAGCGAATAATAGGCCCGGCTTTCGCGGATGATGTGTTCATCGATGAGGAAGCTGGAACCAAAGAACATGAGGATACTCAAAAAAAGTGCCGTCGTACAGAGCATGGACAAGGACACGTGGAAAATGTGCTGGGCGCCGAAATAGTCCTGTTTGGCTACTTTTTCAGCTGTAATGATGGAAATTGCAATCGGCAGCCCGGCACTGGAAATATCGAGTGCCAGCAGGTAAATCGGGAAAGCCATCTGATAGATGCCGATGCCTTCACCGCCGAGAATACGGGACAAGATGATCCAGTTGATACTGCCAATGGCTTTGACGACAAAGCCCGACAAGGTCAGGATCAATGTGCCGGAGATAAACTTGTTTGCCATGATAACCCCTTAACTCTATAAAATTTTTACCAACATAACAATTAATTTTAGCACATTTGCCAGACCTTGTATATAGTGAAGTGTTAGCCGTTCGTGGGGGCCGTCCCAAAGGGGAGTCAGCCGATAGCCACGTATTCGCCATTATTCATGGCGGGCGCCCCACGTGGCGCCCCTACGAGCCACGAACCACGAACCACGAACCACGAGCTACGAACCACGAGCCACTAGCCACGAACCACGAGCCACGAGCCACTAGTCACGACCTGCGGTCTGCGCTCTCAAAATATCCATGAATTCTTTGCCGGTAATCGTTTCTTTTTCGTAGAGGTATTTGGCCAGGGCATCCAGGGCCGGGCGATGGTCTTCGAGGATTTTCTTGGCCTTGGCGTGTTGTTCCTTGACGACAGAGACGACTTTGGCGTCGATGTATTTCTGCGTTTCCGGCGCGCAGGCCAGGGACGTATCGCCGCCGAGGTATTTATTGGTGACTGTTTCCATGGCGACCATGTCGAATTCGTCGGTCATGCCGTAACGGGTGATCATGGCCCGGGCCAGCTTGGTCGCCTGTTCGATGTCGTTGGAAGCGCCTGTCGTGACCTGGTTGAAGACGACTTCTTCCGCAGCCCGGCCGCCGGTGAGGGTGGCAATCTTGTTTTCCAGTTCTTCCCGGGACAGGATGTATTTATCCTGCTGGTCGACCTGCATGGTGTAGCCCAGGGCGCCTGATGTGCGGGGGATGATGGTGATTTTCTGGACCGGTGCCGAATGGCTCTGGAGGGCAGCGACCAGGGCGTGGCCGATTTCGTGGTAGGCGACGGTCTTCTTTTCGTCGTCCGACAAGATGGCGTTCTTCTTCTGGTAACCGGCGATGACGACTTCGATGCTTTCTTCCAGGTCGGCCTGGCTGACGGCGTCGCGGTGGTCGCGGATGGCGCGCAGGGCCGCTTCATTGACGATATTGGCTAGTTCGGCGCCGGAAGCCCCGGCGGCCATGCGGGCGATAGTGTGGAAGTCGACGTCGTCGCCGAGGGCGACTTTCTTGGCGTGGGCCTTGAGGATGGCTTCACGGCCAGCCAGGTCCGGCAGTTCGACAGGGACGCGGCGGTCGAAACGGCCTGGCCGCAGCAGGGCCGGGTCCAGCGATTCCGGCCGGTTCGTCGCGGCCAGGATGACGACGTTGTCATCGGCGTTGAAACCGTCCATTTCCGTCAGCAGCTGGTTCAGCGTCTGTTCCCGTTCGCTGTTGCCCATGGCATTGCCCGTGCGTTTCTGGCCGATGGCGTCGATCTCGTCGATGAAGATGATGCACGGCGCCTTCTGCTTGGCCTGCTGGAAGAGGTCGCGGACCTTGGAAGCGCCCATGCCGACGAACATTTCGACGAATTCCGACCCGGCAATGGGGAAGAAGGGCACACCGGCTTCACCGGCGACGGCCTTGGCCAGCATGGTCTTGCCTGTGCCCGGCGGGCCGACGAGGAGGACGCCTTTGGGCATCTTGGCCCCGATTTTGGCGTATTTATCAGGATGATGGAGAAAATCGACGATTTCCGACAGGTTTTCCTTGGCTTCGTCTTCACCGGCGACGTCATCGAAATGGATGCCGTTAGCCGACGGGACGTAGACCTTGACCTGGTTCTTGGCGCCGAACATGAGCGAATTGCCGCCGCCGTGGTTCATGAGCTTGCGGTTGAAATAGTAGCCGACGCCGAAGAAAATCAGGATCGGCAGGATCCAGGCGATGAGGAAGTCCGTAAAGGGCGAATCCTTTTCCTTGATGACTTCATTGAAGGGGACATTGGCCTTGTGCA